>CYGL01000161.1_pt1 | contig 35518 bp, 44 predicted proteins | sample 485531 | NCBI WGS metagenome assembly CYGL01 (sample SAMEA3497897, study PRJEB9818) | human gut metagenome | reverse complement strand
TTGGTCTGCTAGCCAAAGCGGTTAGCAAAGAATTCCCAGATGCAGATACAAGGGTGATTGTAGAGAGGACGGTGAATGAGTGTGTCAACACGTACCTCGAAAGCTATTCGAGGGAAGGGAAGCACACCAAAACGGAAATCGACCACAAAAAGAAAAATAAAACGAATTCAAAAGCTGAATCTGTTAAGACATGGAAAAACAACGTCGATGAATTTTCGTTTACGTGGACAGCTCCCGAACTAGAGGCCTTCAAACCACCAGAACGGTATACCGTATCTGAGTGGGCAGATAAGTTCCGTGTACTACCAAGTACCGGTGCTGAACCAGGGCCGTGGCGCACTCTCCGTACTCCATACCTCCGTGAGCCTATGGATATGCTCAACAATGATCTGATTGAACAAATCGTGCTGTGCTTCGGTGCACAGATAGGTAAGACGGAAGCAGAACTCAATATGATTGGTTATGCACTTCATCAATCACAAGCACCTGTCATGATGGTATATCCAACGGATGCCCTGGCAGAGTTCAATAGTGAGAAGCGTGTGCAACCAATGATAAAGAACTCTGAACCATTGGAGAAAATGTATGATGCAAACGCCAGTCAGAAGAAGGAGCTAAACTTCACGAATGGCAATTACATGGTATTGTCCGGTGCTAACTCACCATCGAGTCTAGCGTCTAGGGCGATCAAATATGTGTTCTTTGATGAAATAGATAAATACCCTGCGTTCTCCGGTAAGGAAGCCAATCCTATCAAGTTGGCTACAGAACGTACTAAAACGTTCGTTGATGCCAAACACGTGATGGTATCAACGCCTACGGTAGAAAACGGGAATATATGGAGGGCCTTTAAATCAGCTCATGCGCAGAAAGAGTACTACGTACCATGTCCACACTGCGGAGAGTATCAGACCCTCAAGTTTAAACAAATTAAATGGCCTGAAAGTGCGAACGGCAATAAAGACCTAGTGCGTGATACAGCGTACTACGAATGTGAGCACTGCAAGGAACCAATACAAGATAAGTACAAAATGGAAATGCTGCGAAGAGGTGAATGGCGAACGGAGAACGTACCAAACTGTAGAGTACGATCTGTTGGCTACCACCTATCCTCTATATATAGTCCTTGGGTAGCCTTTGGTAAGGTAGCTTACGAATTTCTATCCTCTAAGGATTACGCAGACCAACTAATGAACTTTATCAACTCTTGGCTAGCTGAACCGTGGCGGTCTGCTAAGACTAAGAGTACGCAAGATATTAAGTTCACAGAGTCAACGTATGACAGGGGGGTTGTACCAGATAAGGCAACTCTCCTTATTGCAAGCGTTGACGTACAGCTCGATTACTTCTGGTGGGAAGTAAGAGCCTATGCGCCAGGTGTTAAGTCATACTTAATTGACTATGGCCAAGCTAGTACATGGGATGACCTAGAAGAGATTATCGTCAATCGTGAATATCCAAGTGAATTTGGAGAACCACGTCAGGTGATGAAGGCAGGTATTGACTCAGGGTTTAGAACGGATGAGGTTTACCAATTCTGTGCAAGATTCCCTGAAATCTGTATACCGCTTAAAGGTTCATCTAACAGTACAACCATGACAGCGCCATACTCAATGTCAAGCGTTGAGAAAGGTGTCATCGGTGGTTTGAAGCTGTATGTACTAAATACCGATTACTGGAAAGACTTTATCTTCGCTCGAATGGTAAGGCCTGCAGATGAAATCGGTACGATCCATTTATTCAAAGACTGCCCTCAAGAATACATGGACCACTTAAGGGCAGAAGAAAAGCAAGAGATTCGTAATGTGAAAACCGGTGAGGTTACTGTTAAATGGAAACCATTGACCGGACATCCTACGAACCACTTGCTAGATACATGTACTTACAACGCAGCGGTAGCTGATATTGCCGGCGTTAAATATTTAGTAGAGCCTGAGCCTTACGAAGAAGCTGAAGATACAACCTCTTACGAGGATTACGGAAGTGGAATTGGTAGCACAGGCCATTGGTTTAGATAGGAGGTGAACCATGAGCGATGTAAATGAACAACTTGAACGTGTCCGCCAAGTGATTGAGGATATCGAAACTAAAGGATATTCTGAGTTACAGATTGGTGGCAAGCGGTTCAAGACGATTGACTTGCCAGTACTCTATGCGCGCGAACAAACGTTAATGCAACGAGTACATGAAGAGTCAAACGGTTATCAAGTTGATGCATACGTAACATGGGGTGGACGATGAATATCTTAGATAAAGTAATCGGATGGGTTAACCCTGAGCGTGCACTAGAACGAATGGCTGCACGTGAAGCACTCCGTCAATACGATGCCGCATCAATGGACAGACTAAATAGTGATTGGCAACCTGCATTTGGTACAGCCGAACAACTAGCAACAGGTTCACGTGATATTATCCGTGGCCGTGCACGGTCTGCAGAAATGAACAGTGACTTAGCTGAGTCTGCTGTTATTGCCATCTTACGTAACGTTATTGGCCCTGGTATTAAACCACAAGCTAAGGTGCGACACAAGAGCGGTAAGCTCAATAACCAACTCAATAATAAGATTGAGCGTGCCTGGGCAAAATGGACAGAAGCAAATAATGCGGATGTTCGAGGGTTATCTAACTTCTACGAGTTGCAAACAATGGCACTACGTAGACTGTTGTATGATGGCGAAATTCTTGTAAATAAGACCGCACAAGGCGAGTATCTCCCCTTGGCTATCCAATTAATCGAGGCGGAGAATATAGGGGCCGTAGACATCAAATATGGCAATAATAACATCATTAGCGGTGTTGAGGTAAACGAATATGGAAAGCCTGTCGCTTACCATGTTAGCCAATCAGACCCAATGGGTATTAGAACCTTTGAAGCTATGCGGTTAACTACAGAGCAGGCGTTCTTATTCTTTAAACCTACTCGCCCAACACAGATTCGTGGTATGAGTCACTTGGCGCTAGTCTTGCGTCGGATCCACGATATCGATGAATACATGGATGCAGACTTAATCGCAGCACGTGTATCAGCGTGCTTCAGTGCATTTATCACTTCTCAAAATTCAGCTAGACAAGCTAGCTTGCTTCCTCGTGATAGCAAAGGTAGACCTAGCATGACAATGGCACCAGGTATGGTTAGACACCTAAGCCCTGGTGAGTCTATTGAGTTTGCAGACCCTAAACGTAATGCAGGAACTGCAAGCGAATACTCGGCAACTCAGACTAGACGAATCTCGTCCGGTCTTGGTATGAGCGCTGACATCGTAGCGCGTAATATATCTGGTAACTTCTCTGCCGCACGTCAAAACCTGTTAGAAGACCAAAAGACGTTCCGCCAATTACAAGAGTTTGTTATCGCACACTTCTGTATGCCGATTTGGAGAGCCTTTATTGATGCCCTTTATTTATCTGGTGAACTACCTCCAGATTACCTAGCGAACAAAGACAAATACCAAGAGGTATCTTGGCTTGCTCCAGGGTGGTCTTGGATTGACCCAGTGAAAGAGGTTAACGCTAATAAGGAAGCTATCAAATCTGGTCTTACAACCCTAGAGGATGTGTGCGCAGCATCCGGCCGTGATTGGGAGGAAGTTCTTGAACAACGGAAACTCGAACAGGACAGGGCTCGTGAGCTTGGGGTGTTACTTGATTATTCCAGTGAGTTGCAACCGCTAACGATGGGCGATGATGACACTACACAGGAAGGAGCTGATGGCTAGTAATGAGTGAACATCAAAAGCGTAGTGTTCTTGGCAACTACTGTCGAGAAACTACTATTGACCACGTCGATACCGATAGTCGGACAGTAGAATTATCATTCTCTTCCGAAACGCCATATGGCCGTTGGTTCGGCGATGAAATCCTTTGCCACGATGAAGAGTGCATCAACCTTGAGCGCTTTAACAATGGCTTAGGTACGGTATTGTTCAATCACGATCGTGATGCGGTCGTAGGTCATATCGAAAAGGTATGGCTAGAAGATAACCGCGGTAAAGCGCTAGTACGCTTTGACACCGATGAACAATCCGAAACAATATTCCAAAAGGTACAGTCCGGTACACTACAAGGTGTAAGCGTAGGCTATGCAATCAACCGTTATGAAGTGTTGGAAGATGCAGATACTAAATCTACTAACGGTCGTTTCACAGGTCCGGCTTATGTGGTTACCGATTGGGAACCTTTAGAAATCAGTATTGTATCTGTTCCTGCTGACCCAACAGTGGGCGTAGGACGAAGTGCTGAAGAAATTCATACAAGTATTGACACACAGGAGGATAACACACGTATGGATCAAGAGAAAAATTTAGAAGTTCAAGAAGTAAAATCTGAACCAGTTAACACTGGTCTCACACAAGAAGACCTTCAAAAGGCAATGGAACAAGAACGTAAACGTACTTCCGAAATTACTGCTATGTTCCGTGACTTCGATGTAGAAGGTGCAGATGAAGCTATCGTGTTGGGTAAATCTGTTGAAGAAGCACGTGCAATGGTAATGGACCAACTTCGTGCACGTAATGCAGGCGTATCCGTAAAAATGGGTGAAGCTGAATCTGATAAGTTCCGCGCTGCAGCACAAGACGCTGTATTGATGGCAGCAGGTATCCCAGTAGCAGAACCTGCAGCAGGTGCACAAGAATTACGTGGTTATTCCATGATTGAAATGGCTCGCGAATCCTTACGTCGCGAATCTGGTTCTACAGTAAACTTTGGCGATAACATGGAATTGGCTCGTGCAGCTATCAACTCCACATCTACATTCCCTGCTATTATGTCTAACTTAGCTAACAAATCCGTAATGGTAGGCTTCAATGAAGCTGAAACTACTTACCAAATTTGGGCAGGTAAAGGCTCTAACCGTGACTTCAAAGAAGCTGCACGCGTAGCATTGTCTGAAGCAGGTAACCTTGAATTAGTTCCTGAAGGTGGCCAATTCAAACAAGACTCCTTCGGCGAAGCATCCGCTCGTACTAAAGTAGCTACTTATGGTAAATTGTTCAGCTTAACTCGTCAAGCGATCATTAACGATGACTTGGGCTTATTCTCCAAAATCGCTACTAAATATGGTTCCGCTGCTAAACGCTTAGTGAACAAAATGGTATATGCTCAATTAACTGGTAACGTTAAAATGCAAGACAATGTAGCATTGTTTGATTCTAAACATGGTAACGTTGCAGGCACAGGTGAAGCTTTATCCGTGAAAGCAATCGCTAAAGCCATCACTGCTATGCGACGCCAAAAAGGTNTTACAGGTGAAGCTACTCTTAACATCACACCTAAATACTTGGTAGTTCCTCCAGAACTTGAAGTAACTGCTTACCAAATCGTTAACTCTACTGCAGCAGTAGACGGTGTAAACTCCGGTGTAGTTAACCCTTACAAAGGTCGCTTCATTGTTGTAGCTGATGCAGAATTGACTGACCCAGATGCATGGTACTTAGTAGCTGACGCAACTCAACACGATACTATCGAAGTAACATACTTGAACGGCGTTGAAACTCCACGTCTTGAAACTCGTCAAGGCTTCGATGTAGACGGTATCGAATACAAAGTAGCATTTGACTGTGGCGTAAGCGCTCTTGACTTCCGTGGTTTATATAAAAACGCAGGTAAATAATAGGGGGATATAACACATATGGCAAAATTCGTATATGAAACAGACCGCATCAATTATGTGGCAACAGCAGATATTAAAGCCGGCGATATCGTAGAAGCAGGTGCACTTCATGGTGTAGCTGTTACTGATATCAAAAATGGCGAAATGGGCGCCGTAAAAATTACAGGCGTATTCAAAGTAGATGCTAATAAAGCTGATACATACGCTGTAGGTGATGCAGTAAACTTCCTTTCTGGTAAAGCTGCTAAGACTGGCGGTAAAGCTTTGGGTATCGCAGTAGAGCCAAAAACTGCTACTCAAGATACTGTAACAGTAATGCTTAAAAACTAATCATTGTATTTTAACGGAAATGCGGGCCACACGGTCCGCATTAACCCTATGAGGTATAACTTATGCTGACCTATGATGAAAGCGCTTTACTGGACGTATTTGGCGAAAAAATAACATATGAAGGTAAGCAGATTAAGGCTAGCGTAGAAATCGGTGAGTATGATGGTAAAGGTTCAGGCTTCGTAACTGGCTTAGCTGATAAGGCTAAGGTATGGGTTAGAACCAAAGATGTACCACTACCTAAGACTAAAGATGTAATCTACATCAATGGTAAGAAATGGTATGTGGATCATATCTCAGATAGCGACGCTAAAATGCACTGTCTTGAAATCGTGGCCAACGTTAGGACGGTAAGACCATGAGTAATTCACCTCTTACCATCGTTGACACTGCAACACCGTACCTTGAATTTATAGCTAAAACGAAACCTGATTGGACTCGTAAAGCTATGAAGTCAATCGGTTGGATGATGCAGAAGGAAATCAAGGCAGGTATTAAATCCGGTTCACCTGGTGGCCAAAAATATGCGAACTTCATGCCACCTACTATGAGGGCACAGTTCGAGGCAGCATTTGGCGCTAAAGTAAGGCGTGCCTATAAGGAAGGCGGTAAGGCTGATAAGGAAGGTTGGGGACTTAAGTCCAGAGCTCAACTTATAGCCGGTGGTGTAAAGGAGACTACAGTCGGATATACTCCACTCGGTAAGATGTACCGAGCTGTTGGTTACCAATACGACGCTAAATCGCAATCCGTAAAAGTAGGGTGGTTATCATCGTCTGCTAAACGTTTGGGCGAACAGATTGAGCGTGGTTTTACAAAACAAATCACGGAGCCAATGCGTAAGACATTATTTGCCGGTGGCTTTCAACTTGCTAAAGGAAAGTCTGAATTTAGGATTAAACCTCGTAAGACGTTTGGTCCTATGCGGATAGCCTTACAACCTAAGTTGGTACCTTACCTAGAGTCTAAAATCGGTGAATATGCACTAGGCAAAAGCACTCAGTTCGCATCTAGTAGACGAGCATATAAAGTGAGGTAGCAATGCAAACTATTCCACTAGCGGTCATTGCTAACAGATGGGCAGAAGCGGTTAAGGATAATCAGAAGATTACCGATTACTGCATGAAGCACTTCGGGAAGGACTTGGGAATTTACATTGGATATGATGAGGCAAGCGCTCCTCTTGAAGAGGATTGTCCATGCGTGATCATACTGATGGATAACAAGTCCGAAGGTTTGGCTAGTTCCTACTCTTACACTCTACAACTTGTATGGGGAATTGTAAGGGCTGAGGCAGAACGTGAAGGGCGTGTAGTGAAATACACGGGAGCGTTCGAGTGTGACGAACTTGGCCAACTTCTCATCGAATGTATCATGGCAGTTAACCCTAACTACCCAGTCATTAACATTGACTACGAAACAGACAATATCTCGTGGCGTCCTGTATATCCAGGCAAAGCCACATACACTATAGAAATACCGCATGTAATTGGCGGTAATGTTGAATATTAGGAGGATAAATATGGCAGTTGCTAAACGTGCACAAGGTGCACAATCTTCTCTTACAATGGCCTTTGAAACTGACTTCGGTACTACACCATCTACTGGTGGCGTGGTAATGCCTATTATCAGTTCTTCCTTAAAGGCAAGCCAAAACTTGAATGACTCCTCTGTTATTCGAGGTACACGTAATCCTGCGGCACCTAGTCGCGGTAACATCGATACATCCGGTAGCATCGTGCCACCAGTTGACGTGTTAGGATTTGGTTATTGGTTAAAGCTAGGCTTTGGTGCTCCAACTACAACAGCTCAAGGTTCCGGCAAGAAACACGTATTTAAAATTGGTCCAGATATGCCATCTGCTACCTTTGAACAAGGTTATAAAGACATTAGTACTTACCAACAATTCAGTGGTGTGCGCATGAATAAAATGTCCTTGAACTTTGGTGGTGATGCTGAATTGACTGCATCCATTGATGTAATGGGCTGTAAAGAAACAATGGCAGCTGTACCATTTGATACTGCAGCTAAGACAATCGCATTTACACCGTTTGAAAACTTGGAAGCCACTATCAAAGAAGGCGGTGCTACAGTAGCTAACGTATTGTCCATGAGCCTTGATATTGACTTTGGCTTAGATGGTGACTCTTATGCAATCGGTGGTAAAGGCTTCCGTACTTATATTGATACAGGTATTATCGGCGTATCCGGTACTATTAAAGCCTTCTTCCAAAATATGGACTTGTTAAATAAGGCAGTAAATGGTACTGAATCTAGCTTGGAATTAACCCTTACTAAAGGTACTAACTCCTTGACTATCAAGTTGCCTGAGTTGATTTACGAACGTAACTCCCCAGGTATTGATGGTCCTAAAGGCGTAAATATCGAACTCCCATTCAAAGCATATTATGGCGATGATGCAGGTCAATCCGCAGTAGTATTTGAATTGGTTAACAGCCAAGCTTCTTACTAATCTAATTCATTAGGAGGTATCTATGAATCTTCAAGGTAAAGAATTAAAACCAAGAGCCCTTACATGGACTGAACGTGATAACTTAATCAAAGCTGGTTTAGACTTCGTGTATTGCCCAGTAGATGTTGATGATCAAGTAGCATCTATCGTTCGCAGTCGTGATATTATGCGTTTCATCTTAACTGATGTATACAAGCTCACAGACGAAGAACTCAATACAGTAAGTGATAAGGATGCAATGACCTTCGCAGGTGAAGTCATTACAATGACCTATCAATTACAAGAAGAAACAGAAAAAACTAGAAGAGGCGTGGAGGTGGATGTCCTCGGATAAGCCGAAGTACTGCCAGGGATGTAAGGAATTACAAACCGCTACAAAGCAGTCCTTCGACTGCTCCGAGTGTGACTATAACCCACCACGCCTATTATTCGGTTCAAAACTGGCTATGAAGCTGTACAACCTATCACGTAGTCAACGTATTTACCACTCTGGCGGACTAGCAGGGTTTGACTATCCGGCTATACGTACGGTGGCTGAGATTAATAACATCAATCTAAATCCTATGTTATTTAGTCTTATGTGGATATTAGAGGGTTTAGAAATGGAGGCGATGAATAAGGATGTCGAATAATGTAGTAGATATCGTAGTGCAACTGACCGATAAGAATACGCAAGCCGGTTTAGAGAAAATCGCAGCCGCCTCTAAGGGTACAGTTGCCGAGTTAGCGAAATTAAAAACTGAAATGTTGACCATTGGAGCTGGTGCAGGTATCACCGGTCTAGGTTCAAAGCTTGCCAAAGAGGCACTCGACTGGAATTTATCTGTTAAGAAAATGCAGTCCTTGACCGGTGCCACCGCGGAACAGGCTAGTACTTTTATCTCCGTGGCCAATTATATGGGCGTTGCTACTGACGTAAGCACTACGGCGTTTGCCAAGTTTGCGAAGGCCGTATCCAACGCTCAAGACAAAATGCAAACAGCCTCCGCAGAGGGGAAACTTGCGACCGATATGTTCAGTCGGTTAGGGATTAGTATTGATCAGATTCAAGGGAAGAACACTCTTGAAGTATTCCAAATTATCCAAGAACGCCTAAGAGGTATGAAGGACGGCGCCGAGAAAACTCGTGTCGAAATGGAATTGTTTGGTAAGACTGGGTATCAACTTCACGGCATGCTGAACATGTCCGCTGAGGCGATGAAGCAAGTCGAGGACCGAGCGCGCGCCATGGGCCTTATCATTGACGATGAAGCGGCCAAAAAATCGGCGCAGTTTAATCGCCAATTAAAGGACATGGAGCAGACCGGCAAACGTTTGGCCATCATGATTGGCCAAGAGTTATTGCCAGTCATTATGGACTACACGCAATGGGCCATCGACTTAACGAAGTCCTATAGCAGTATGGCCACCGAACAAAAGGAAGCTATCTCAGGGGTAGTGAAATTTAGTTTTGAGGCGGGTATTGCTGTAACCGTGATTCAGTCCGTAACGACTGCCTTGAAGTTCATGAGACTTGCTACTCTAGCAGCTGCAGGTCCTTGGGTAGCTTTGGCCAGTGCCATTGCCTTAGCTGGTAAAGCATTACTTGACTACCGATATAAGGAACGTACCAAAGGTACTGACCTAGGTGTTGAAGTTAACGGCATGAAGGCCCATAGGAACCTTAACTCCGATAAGGGCACAAGTGAAGCCTACATGGCTAACAAAGACGGGCGGTACTGGGTAGAAGATAGTGCGTTCTTTGGTCTCATTAAGAACGATCGTCTAGCAACAAAAGAAGAGGGTGCTCAAATCGATGCTGCAATTAAGGCTAAGGAAGCGGCAGATGCTGCGAAGAAAAAAGCCGATGAAGAGCAAGCTAAGATGGAGCAAGAAATCGAAAATGCTAAGAACGGTCTAACTAATAATGAAGCTATCAATAAGGCTAATGAGGAAGCAGGTAAGGCAGCTAAAGCCCAAGAGGCAGCGGCAAAGAAAGCGGAACAAGCAGCCGAGAAATTGGCAAGCTCTGTAGAACGTCTTAACGAGCTCATTCGTAGCCTTACACTTCAATCATTAGAAATTGATGGTAGCCAATATGAAATCGATAAGCTAAACGCTAAGAATCAATTTGAAACGAATAACAAAAATATTCGTGACATCATTCGTTCTGCTGCAGGCTTAAATGGTGGCGGTGGTGGAACCGGTGAAGCATCAAGTGTATTAGCTGCAGCCAATGCTCAACTAGGCAAGAAGTACGTATTAGGCGCTGAAGGTGATTGGGCTACAGACTGTGGCAAGCTATTCGCAGATAGCATCAGAGAATCGTTTGGTGTTAGTACTCCTAGATATGTGCCTGATATTATGCGTGATGCTAGAGCCGTAGGTGCATGGCATGATGTAGGAGATGGATACGTTCTAAAGCAGGTGATGGGGTAGTTGTACTTGGTGATAACCATGTAGTCATTGCTGATGGTAATGGCGGTTATACAGGCGCTAACTCTCATGGTCCTGGTGGTAGAGGGCCAGGGCAAGTACTTCAATCTAGTTCCATCGAAGGTGATTTCGGTACTGCAACAGGGTATGTAGATACAGCGCTATACGCTAAGGCTTATGGCGGTAGTGCTCCTACTGGCGCTTCTAATGATGCGCTCAAAATTGCTAACGCTAAAGCACTTGCTGATTCTAACCTAGTAGCAGAAGCTAAGGCTAAGAATGAAGAGGTCTACCAAAAGAAACTAGCTGAAGCTGAACGTAACCAAAAGATACGCGTTCGTAAGATGAATGAGGATATCGTTAAGTTAGACCTTGAACGTACTGGCGATCGCTTGCAACTTATCAAGGCTGAATCTGAAGCCCAACAAGCTCAGATAGACGATAACATTCGTGAGTACACAAAAGCAGTTGGTGATAAGACACTGGCTGAGAAGAAAGCTAATGCTGAGAAGTTAAAGATTACTGCTGAGACTAATCAGAAGATTCGTGAGCTAGCATATACGCAACTCAACGAAGATGTGGATAAGCAGTCTAACTTAGTGAAGCTTGGCCGCGTATCTCAAGAGGATGCGGACAAGGTGCTTGATGAGTCGCTTAAGTCTTATATCTCGTATGCTCAGTCTGAACTCAATGAAGCTCAATTAAGCGCTACACAGCGTTTACAAATTGAGAAGAACTTAGTTGAAGCTCAGCAAAAACTATGGGAAGCGGCAGGACGTAACTTGCGTACTAGCCTAGCTGAAGGTGCTAGACAGTATAACCAACAAGTAGTGAATTATGGCGACCTAGCGAAGTCTACATTTGATAGCACTATGAGCAGTATTAACTCTTCCTTTACTGGACATTTGGAAAGTATCGCAACTGGTGCTGAGTCATTTGGTAAAGGTCTTAAAAATATCTTTAAAGATATTACAAACAGTATTTTAAAAATGCTAGTCAACTTATCCTTCCAACAGTACGTACAGCCTAAACTACAAAGCCTATTTGGTGGAGTGGTAAGCGGTATCGGTGCTATTGGTGTGGGACGTGGGAATGTATCCTCATTCTCTAGTGGTGGTTCCTTCGGTGCTGCCTTTACTGGTAACAGTATGGGTAAGTTCGCAAGTGGTGGTATCGCTCCTGCAGGTATGACTCTTGTTGGTGAAAATGGTCCGGAACTCTTACAGTTCAACTCTTCACATCGTATTTATAACGCAAGCCAAACACGTAAGATGATTGGCGGTGATGGAGCTGGTAAGGTAACGGTTAACATCATCAACCAATCTGGCCAACAACTCGATAGCCAACAACAAGAGACTAAGTTCGATGGCGAACAAATGATAGTTGATGTCGTAGTTTCTAGTCTTATGACGAACAAAGGAGGTATGCGTGATGCCATTAAGGCAGCCGCAGTATAGCGTATGTTAGAATTCCCAAACATTAGATATCCGATATACCCTATCGATGAAACTACACCCGATGTGACTCGTAAGGCTCAGGTAGAAAACATGACGATACTAACCCATCGTAAGACTACGAAAGCATTACGATCATATTCAGTGAATTATAAAATCCCAACTACAGAGTATGTCCGTTTAAGAAGTTTCTTTGACCAGGTAAACACTGCTGAGATATTCCTTTGGACACACCCTGAAACAATGGCCAAGATTAGAGTTAGGTTCGCTGACCAACTCCACTTCTCAGCTAGTGATTATGGGATATGGACAGGTTCAATTCAGTTACAGGAGGCTTAGATGTTAACGTTATCAACTGCATCAATCATCGAAAAGAATAAGATATCCTCCACTGGTGCATGGGTAATGGCGCTTGAACTACACCACCCTGAAGGCAATATCCTTCTTGTGAATAACACAGAGGATTTAACGCTAGGTGGCAAGCAGTACACAGCCTTCCCATTCAAGCTAGAGGATATTAACGAGGACACTAAGCAGATGCCTAACGTTAAACTCTCCGTAGCGAATGTAACCGGTACGATCCAACGGTTAGTAGAAAAGAATAAAGGCCTCACAGATTGTGAGGTCAATATTCGCATCTTTAATACTAACCTACCGGACATCATTGAACTTGAAGAAACGTTTATCATCAATGCATCCCAATCTAAAGCAGACTGGGTAGTGTTCACATTGGGCACAGACTTCTCATTCTCTCGTAGGTTCCCACCTGTCCGAGTGATGAAAGACTACTGTCCTTTCAAATTTAAGTCTGTAGAGTGCGGGTACAAAGGTTACGCACAATCATGCAACAAAACTCTAAAACGCTGTCGTGAGTTAAATAACAGCGTTAGATTTGGCGGTGAGCCAACAATACCACAAGGGGGCTTATATGCATCTAACTCTAAATAACCTAGTAGGGACTCCGTGGAAAGAGTTACCTTGTTGGGAGCTTGTGGTAGAGGTGTACAAAAGAGTAGGTATTCAACTAGGGCCATATATGACATATTGGCCAGACATGAACTCTCCTTGGCGTGAAGTCAAGGAACCTGAAGTAGGGGACATAATTGTTATGAACCTCTACAGTAATAATGCTGACCATGTAGCCGTATATGTAGGCGAAGGTAAGATGATACACTCTACAGAATATGCGGGTGTATGTATCGTACCAATGGACAGATTAAGAAAACGTATATTAGGAATGTACAGGCACAAGGAGGCTCAATAATGATTAGATTAGTAATTGCTCGAAATCCATTCGACCTTACCACTAGACAAGAGACCCTTGTGCCTTTTGTTGAAGGTAAGAAACTTAACCAATATTTTACTGAACCAGGTAACTGGGTGTACTCCATTAATGGCGAGCTAGTAGATGATACCGCATCACCTACAGATGAAGCCTACGTAGTGGTATTACCAAAGGTAGAAAAGCAAGTACTAGGTATCTTGTTATCTATCGGCTTGTCAATCGCTACTGCAGGTATTGCCTCTGGTGCTATCTTTGGTATCACTAGCGTATTAGGGCGTACATTGGCTGCCATGGCTATCGGTATGATTGGTAACACGATCATATCCAAACTAACGGCACCTAAGACTGATAGTTCAAATACCGAACAGTCAGCTACGTATGGATGGCAAGGTTCACAAACAATAGTTGGCCAAGGTCATCCATTAGCGATTACCTATGGTAAGTGTAAGAGTGCAGGTATGCTCATCTCTCGTCACGTAATTAGCGACGGCAGTAAGCAGTATCTTAACTTGCTATATTGCGCAGGTGAAGGCCCTATCGATTCCATCTCTAATATCAAATTGAATGGTAACCCTGTAGGTAACTACAAGGATGTACAAGTTGATATTCGGTTAGGTACAAACGACCAAACAGTTATCCCTAACTTCAATGATAACTACGCTGACCAACCATTGACTTATGAGCTTACGAATGACTGGTCAATCCATCAAACGCAAGGTAACTTATCTACTGCATTAGAGGTAACAGTATCTCTCCCTAATGGTTTGTACTACTCTAATGACCAAGGTGGATTAAGTGAGACATCAGTCACTATTGAAGGGGGCTATCGTAAAGTAGGCTCTGCTGAATGGATATCTTTACCATTAAGTAATAATGGTGGCCAAGATGGTATGGTCGAAAAGAAAGATGGCAGATGGTATCGTTTATTCAGTCATTCTCAAACGCCGATTGATGCAAGTAAGTACTCAGGTACGATTAGGGATAAATCCAATAAAGCAATTTATCGCGTGTTCCGGTTCGATGTAAAGGACCCTGGCCAGTATGAAGTCCGTATGCGATGTGCACATAAAGACGGTAACTCTAACCGCCATGTGAACAAAGTGTACTGGTCTCAGTTGACTCAGATTGTCTATGATGATTTCATTCATCCTGGCAAGGTGCTCATTGGTATCAAAGCATTAGCGACTGACCAGTTAAATGGTAATGATCCAAACGTGACTTGGTTACAAGAGCGTAAAACAGTATGGGTATTTAATACATATACTGGAGCGTATGAATCTAAGCCAGCTAATAACCCTGCATGGGCTTGTTACGATATTCTTCATCATTGCCGAAAGATTGGCGATGAGTATGTGGTTAAAGGCGCTCCACGTGAACGCTTCGTATATGACGCATTTAAGGCTTGGGCTGATAAATGCGACGAGAAACATATTACATTTAACTACATTTATGACAGTGCTAGCCAAGTATGGGATGCGCTTAAATACGCTGAGAATGTAGGTAGAGGTAAAGTAATCCCTCTAGGTACTCGGTTTAGTTGTATTTATGACTATGCTGCTACACCTACTCAGCTATTTACCGTAGGCAATATCAAGATGGATTCCTTCATGGAAGAATTCCAAGCTACATCATCTAGGGCAAACGCTATCGAGGTATCCTTCCTCAATAAGGCTAAGGACTACGAACGTGATGTACTTCCAGTATTCAGTGAAGAATATGACGTCACTACCTCTCTTGCTAGTCCTGCGCAAGTAGAACTAATGGGATGTGATAACGTAGACCAAGCCTACAATTACGCTAAGCATTATCTAATAGCGAATAAGTACGAGGTGCGTACTTGTACCTTTGAAGCTTTCACAGACGCCATAGCGTGCACAATAGGTGATGTAATCCTATTGCAACACGATGTGACCGACTGGGGTCAAGGTGGCCGTGTAGTATCTGCTACTGGTAATAAGGTAGTCCTAGATAGAGAGGTTACATTCGAGCAAGGTAAGACATACCGACTCATGGTACGTAACGCCACCACGGATGCATTAGAGTCCTACGATGTGGCAAACGCAAGCGGTAATACATTAACTCTTGCTAAGAATGTAGTTATCCAAACTGATGATCTATACACCTATGGTGAAGCTACTAAGGAAGCTAAACCATTTAGGGTATTGTCTATCAGTAAGTCTAACTCTGAAATGACACGTAAGATATCTTGTATCGAATACTACCCTGAGCTATACGCAGGTGATGATGGTTCCGTTCCTATCATTGACTATACTACACAGTCCGATGTGCTTAAGGTTATTAACCTAGTGCTTTTAGCTGATACTAAGACATTAAAGGACGGTACAGTATTATGTGATATCAATGGCACATGGCAATTACCACGTGATAAAGTGGCCAAGAATATCATCGTTTATTACAAGCCTGTTACCTCTCAAGAGTGGCAACAATTCAAGGTATTAGATGGTAGTGCTACTAGCGTTACTATTCCAAGCGTAGCAACTGACGTCAACTACGATGTCAAGATTGTATGTACTAATGAAGTCGGTGCTGCATATGAAGGCGTTGAACGCTCCGTATATGTACATGGTAAGGAAATACCACCGGCTACACCTAAAGGCTTTACAATTACTCAGGATGCAGTAAATAGTAGTGTACTTCATCTATCATGGGAACCTAATACAGAGGCTGACCTATATGGATATCGGCTATATGACGGCAATGAGGTAGTCCTCATAAAGCATATAGGCGGTACTTCCTATTCGTACTTTATTCCTAATACTGGCAATTACCAATTCAAGCTATCGGCTATTGATACCTCTGGTAATGAAAGTGGCAAGGCTGAAGCACGTATTACGGCTACTGTATCTGCTGAAAGTGTGGCTACACCTAAGGCCTCCGCAAGTGGTGAGGTAAAAATAGGTAAGACGATCGTTGCTGCATGGGACCCGGTAGAGAATACCTACATCGATTACTACGAAGTGCGACTTGATAGTAATGTTGGCCAAGCTAATAACAGGCTAGCCAAGACTACAGATATTCGCTCTGAAATTAAGTTATCCGCTCGTAGAGGGGCTGTGTTCGTATATGCACACAATCCTGTTAAGGGTTACGGTCCTGCTCTTAGAATCGACTATAACGCAGTAGTACCTAGCGCACCTAAGAATGTTAAAGTAAAAGGCAATATTACGGGCGTAAGCGTGGTCTTTGATAGTATCCCAGATACTTGTATAGGCGCTAATATTTACATCGGTACAGAGAAGTATTTCGTTACTACAAACGTAAATATAATTCCTCATGACCCAGGCTTGTTTGATGTAAAAGTAGCTTACGTAGATGTGTTTGGCGAAGGTGCGTACTCCGACATCGTTGGTACTTCTGTACCGGCTAGCATTGACCCGGCTTTAATTGACAAGGAAGCACTTGGCATTAAAGCTATGGACGATAAGATTAAAGAGCTTACCCAAACTGCTAATGCATATTCTACACAGGTACAGAACCTAACCACTAATATGGCTACTCAGTTTAGCCAATTAGAGAATGGTATTGACCTTAAGTTAAAAGCTTTGAATGGTGATGAGATAGTAAGCCGTATCAATCTAAGTTCTACAGGAACACGGATTAGTGGCAAGCTACTTCATGTAACTGGTGATGCACTATTCGACAATAACATCATTACTAAACAGATGCTCGCTGCCAAAGCAGTATCTGCTGACAAGATGGACATCGGGGAGTTAAGCGCGATCAGTGGTAATCTAGGGACTGTAACTGGCGGTAAAGTTATCGGTGGTGTGCTTCAGAATAAGACCGGTACATTTAAGGTTGATGAAAACGGTAACATTGTAGGTGCTAATATTACAGGCTCACGGATTGATGCACAGTCTATTATCCAAGCAGGCTTTAAGATTAAGAATATTGATGTTCAAATCTATAAAGTACGTCATGGTGATTGGTGCCCACTTCCTGAAGGATTCAGCGAAAGCCAATGTACATTCGTTCCTGTCGGTTATGTACAGACTGAAAGCTATTGCAAAGCTAGTAACAGCGGTAGACCTTACATTCCGCAATTAAAAGATGATGGCTTAGGCGCTGTAGGGGAGCGTATTACAGAAGATAGATTTAAACAGCAAAAATCCAGATGGGTAGGTAGTTGTGATTTGTACTTCCGTACCAACCGTAGCCATAAAGTTAACATTGGTATCAAAGGTAAACGTATGGCTATTGTAGAGTCCCGCTATTTGGACTTATCTACCTCTGGTAGTGATGGTAGTAACCAAGGCTATAAAGACGTTGAATGTTATTCCTACGGTGAATTATACGTCCTAGTAATTGCTAAACAATAAGGAGGCTATATGGTCGAACAAGATTTAATCCTAAACTGTGGTGATGACTTTTCTATCAGCTACGTAGTACCGCCAGAAAGTGATATGGATTTAAGTCAGTACAAAGGCGCTTGTAAAATTCGCAAGCGCCCATATGACAATATGATATTAGAGTTACATTCTGTGGTAGAGTCAAAACAGGTAAGGTTTTACATTTCTGGCCAAGAGTCAGCGGATAAGAAAATAAAGGGTGGCGACTACTTATATGACGCGTTCCTTTATAACGATGACCACTGGCTCAAGCTTGGCCAAGGTACGATTACGATCGTTCCTGATATTTCTATGCATGATTAAGGAGGAGCAACATGGCAGGTACAGACAATACACTAACTATTAAACTTGATAAAGACACAACCTTGCCACTATTAGAGGGACTCGGTAAGAGTGCATATGCAATCGCAGTCGCTCATGGGTTCCAAGGCACGGAACAAGAATGGCTAAATAGCTTGCGTGGACCACAAGGCCCGCAAGGTGACCCAGGTCCTATCGGTGAGCCTGGGCCAATCGGCAACCCAGGTCCTAAAGGTGAGCCTGGGAGTGCTGAAAAATCTGCTCAATTCTTAAAAGAGCATGATATATGGCTCGAAAATACAAACGTTGATACTGTTCTTAAGAAAATTATTGAGCTATCTAACTGCTATAACAACTTCGTCCCTAAAGAATTAGAATTTAAGCAGCCTAAAGAGGGAGCCACCTACGTAGATTTTACTGGCGAACCTCATTTTAAGTTAGCTATAAATAATGGTGAAAAACGTGAATTCCAATCAGATAATATGCGCATCGCTATTGATGATTCCATGAAGGGGAATATCAAGGTAGACTACTATAACCTCATGGATGAGCTAGTTACGACTCATGTAATCACCATAGCTAAAGCCACTGTACAAGGCCCAGATATGGGGGCATTGGTTAAAGAAATACAGTTACAACCAACTACTTCGGATTATGAATTAAGGGGCATTGGTAAAGTATATGTGAAAGGGGTTCAGCTAATTCCTACTAAATTCTCAGCTCAATATGCTCGAGATTTAGAAGGCTTGACAACTGATATGATAGAACAAGCGTCTAATCGAAAATATGTAGATATTGTTGATGTTGATTTTACAAAAGTAGCAAATAGTGATGTATCAAAAGGAGTTATATTAAATAATATTTCTCTTGATTCGTTTCGTTCGAGAGGTACTATCATCTTAAAAGTTAATAAGGCTCAAGTGATGACACAAGGTGCCGGCCCATTTGCTCCAGATACAATAGGTCAATCTGACACTATTACATTCCAAAGCGCAGGAGGTCCTCCAGGCTTACCACGTCATAAAGTGCAAATTAACGGCTCTGACCTTATTCAAGTAGAAGATGGTAAGACATATACCTACCATTTCTCTACAGACCAAATTACTTCAGCTTAATCTGTTCATAATTAGCACAATGTAAGGGGGTGCATATCTCATTTGGACTTGGCAGTTCGAGTTAAACGACTTGCTTACGACATTAACTATCGTAGGCATCGTAGCAGGGGCAGGATATCGGCTTTTAATAGTACCGCTATTAGACCGTATCGAAGCACAACGGAATCAAGATAGCATAGAATTCACTAACAAGTGGAATACATTATTTGACACACTAGGTGAGTTAAAGGACGAGATGAAACAGTCACGTGCTGAACGTACTGAGTCCGCAGCCACTTTTATGATGTTGACCACTAGGCTAGAATCTATGGAAAAGCGAATTAATGAGTTAAGGGAGGAATTACATGAACATACCACCTCGGCTCATGGACAGCGCTAAGAAAGTATTTCAATCTGTTAGGGTGGCTAACATCCACCCTACAGGTGTATTAGCTACAGGGGCATTAGGTCCTCGTTATGCTAGTACCTATTATGTTAGTTGTCATCGAATACATAATGGCATTTGCTATGGGGTACGTATCCGATGAATTAGGGAAATTAATTAGTACAGGGATAAACATTATCGACCATATATTTATACCTAGCGTATTAACCGTACTTGTAGGGTTCTTAGCCCTTTGGGTAGACAAAGATCATAATGGTATCCCTGATAAGCTAGAAGAACAACCAAAGACACCACCTATGATGGAAAGGGGGAGTGCGGATGATAAACGTTAGTTTAAGCGACTTAAACGACTACTGTAGTAGGGCAGTAGGTTACATAGATAAGATATACCTACACTGGACTGCTGGCAGGTACAGCCAACAATTTGAAGATTACCACATCAATATTGATGGGTGCGGTAATATCTATATTGATGGCGAATTAACTGACCATAAAAGCCACACCTGGATGCGTAATGGTAGAGCCGTAGGCATATCCTTAGACTGTGCTTATGGAGCTCAATGGGTAAATGACCTAGGCGATTATCCACCTACGGCTGCACAAATTGAAACATTAGCGCAGGTGGTCGCAGTATTATGTGTAGACTTAGGACTACCTGCTAGTATTACCCATGTGTTAACGCATGCTGAAGCAGCGGATAACATGGACGGATGGTATGCACACGATCCATATGGCCCAACTACTACATGCGAACGATGGGACTTATGGGTGGTTACCCAAGGTGATGAACCTGGGAGTGGTGGCGATGTAATACGAATGAAAGCTAAATATTACGCTCAGCAATGGGGCAGTAATATATAGGGGGTATATATGTATGAAAAATCAAAGTACTACTTAATAGCATTAGCTACCGTCATGTTATTATCGGTGCTATTGTGCTCGGCTCCATCTTTTGCCTCTGGTACATCTTCCACAGTCCAAGCGGAGCCAACCATAATGATTCCCTTAACACAGTGGAACGAATTGAAAGCCAACAACGCGAAAGCGTTAAGCTTAATCGAGACATCCAGTCTTCCATTGACCGAAGCTCAAAGCTTAGTCATGAAGCAAAGGGAAGAATTGAACGAAGCACACAATACAATATCGACATTGGAAACCGAATTGACGAAAGCCAAAATGCTATCCATGAAGCAAGAGATTACCTTAAACGAAATGAAGAGCTCTTTGACAGAATTGAAAGGGCAAATCGACAACGACAAGAAAACAATCAAACGCTTACGGATGCAACGCAACTTCTCTCAGATGGTGGGAGCGGGAGCAATAATCGGAGTAGTGATTCATCGATAGAGAGGTGATCCAATTATCTCCTGAGCATGAGCAGGTGGACTCATGGTAGTATTGTCAGAGTGATAAATATACTATATAATTGGAATGATAAACGGTTAAAATCTATTAAAAATTTAGACAGTAGCTCAACCGTGGCTCACCCTTAAATTTTAGAAATACAGTAATAATAAGGGTTAGTGGCGATTAGTTACTATTGTTCGAGGAGAATAGATAAAAATTAAGAACCCAGTAGACACGCAGTTTACTGGGTTCTTTTATATTTGAGAGTCTATAAAATTGTCAAAATCTTTAACGGTAGCTCACCTGTGGCTCACCCTTTTCAAGGTCTATAGGGACTGGTAATTTATTCACGGCATCTACATATTGCGCTACAGTCTTATGTGTGTAGATAGATTGGGTAATGTCCTTAGCCGTAGAGTGGCCAACAATATGCTTAACCAATATCTCAGGGATATCAGCGTTGCTACACATGGTAATGAATGTATGACGGGTATCATGTGGCACATGCTTACCTAAATCCCATTCTTCACAAATACGAGTGAACTCGTCACGATACCGATGCTTAGCCCAACCTGTAACCAACTTCTCTGAGCGTTTAAATTTAGCAGTCGTATATAGCTCTTCAATAAATGGGTAGATACACTCGGCAATCGGTATAGCACGATCACGTCCTGCATCTGTTTTAGAACCACCGACCATATATCGGTCCTTTAGATGGACATTTTCGGTCTTAAGGGAGAATAGCTCGGAAATTCTAAGGCCAGTGTAAATAAAGATTAATAAAAACCGTGCTATTTGCTCGTTTTGGTGTTGCCATAGAGTATTTATATTAGGCAACGTGAAAACGTTCGCCTTGCGTGATTCTCGTGCATTTTTCGAGATTATGATGTCATTCATATAATTTTTAGTGATGATTTCATGTTTTATAGCTACATTCATGACCCGAATGAGAATTGACTTCGTACTTTTTTGGTATGAATGAGTGAAATCATTATCATCAAAAAATGACTGCACATGAACAGCACGTATCGTACTGACATCTAACTGGAGTAAATGGCTGAAATGTTTGCGCGCAATATCAATACTTTGGATACGTCCTTTAGATAACCCTTGACGTTTAGATTCTTCTAACGTCCATTCAAATACTTGGCCAAAGGTAGTTATTTTACGTTCTTCAAAAGCATCTGGATTAGTAGCGTACGTGGATAGCGCCTGGTAGGCTTCACTTTGTGTGGCAAATGTGCCTAGAGATTTCTTGATAGGCTTACCATCTTCAGTCCATCCGATCGTGATTACGGCACGATATGGCTTACGTAATTTTTTATGTTTTAATTTATATACGGTACCGGAACCGTTGGCGCGTTTCATGGCCATAATTTATACACCTTCCTATGGTAATTCTTGCACGGAAGTAGTATAATAAGTGTACAGGAAAAACTAAATACACCACCCCGTGCTATTTGGTTTTAAGAGGCGGCATCGTTCATTCGGTGTCGCTTAATTTTTTTTACCCCTATCTAGGTATTAGGTAGGGGTATTTTTTTATCATTTAAACTTAATTTGTTTTTCTGACCCTCCAAGATAGTAGGTAACTGTTGGCTTTAACTCACTTAGTACTTTGGCCACACCTGGCTGTACTGGAGCTACGTAGATATGGTGATGATAGAAGGAGTGAGGGAACATATCTAAACGATATGCAGGTGGTACATCCTCTACAATTAACCACTTAGCGTCTACAGACTTACCATTGTCTAATGTGATTTTAGACTCATATCCACCTGTGGCAGATAATATAGTCCAATCCTCTAACACTACTTGGGTTGTAGTTTGGCCAAGTACTGATTTATCCTTTAACTCAATAGATGGTGAAGGCTTAAGTGCGAATACTAACCCCACGCACACAACAATAATGATAGGTATAATAGCTAGTTTTAGTTTCATGATATATCTCCCTTAGTTATCAATGAAATGGTGGTAAAACTGAATAAATTCTAGCTCACTTTCATTTAGTGATGATCGTCTTACCATCTGCTCAACGATATTGACATGATGGTCTATATAGAAGTCATCATTAAGAATATGAGTTAGTTCGTGCTTAATCTGTTCTCGTAGCTTCTCTTGTGACAAATGTTTGTTGACATAGATATTATGTGTATCACAATCTGTTGAACCCTCTACAACAGCATCTACGAAAGGCAATTCACAATGAATAATATTTACTACCAAGCTAACACTCCCTTGTGTATTATTTGTTTTTAAGTTTTAGTAGCTCAATGTATTCAACAGCTTTCTCCATATCCTCCTTACTAATATCCTTTGCAGCAGAAAATAGCATATGTGCATCTGGACGTGTGCGTAGGTATTCAGCAAATGCTGCCGTCTCAGCGTCAACATAATACCCTTTGCGTTCGTGGGGGAATGTGATAGGCTCTCCAACATTGGCTAAATCTTCTGGACTGATATTTAAACCTCTACATATTTTAATAATATTATCTATTGATGCACCTCCTACATTGCGCAATATGGAAAACAATGTTGAAGAAGGCATCCCTATGTTAGCGGCGAATTCTCGTTGAGTCATCCCATATTCTTTAATCTTACCTTTTAAATATTCTTCTCTAGTCATGATAATAACTCCCTATCAATTAACTATATATGTAAATTATAATATGCACTGTCTGATATTTCAATAATGAGTTATGAATTTTTATCTATAAATCCGATATTTCAATATTTAATTATGTTTAAACTAAACTTCAACAACTGTTTATTGGACATGTCCGAAATATAAAGCTATACTAAAGCCATAGAGATATCCGAAATATCGGACATCAAATATACTTTTTCATAACTAAGGAGGTGAAAAACTAATGTATCCAAATCTTAACGCAGAACTAGCTCGTAAAGGCTGGACACGTAAAGACTTAGCGAGAGAGACTGGGCTTAAGTACCAGACGCTCAACGAAAAGATGAATGGCAAGCGTCCATTTACCTTCCCCGAAGCGGTACTGGTTAAGAAAGCGTTATCAACCGAGCTTGGTCTCGAGCAAATTTTTTAACTTAATTGTCCGATATTTCGTACACGGAGGTATTCACTATGAAACAACAAGTACCGGACATCGGTCCAGTGGTAGCAGCATTAGATAGGTTTATTATTACAACCTTAGATAATGGCTACTTGGAAGAGGTCCAATGTGTAAGTGATCTAATCAACGCAAGGGTCACTTTGGTATCCACTCATCAACAAATGACTAGCAAAGAAAGAGAGCTACCTATTAGAAAAGGTGGCCAACCTATCTATGCTAGACGTACAAAATAACCCCATCGGTACCGGACATACCGACAGGGCCAATCAAATAATAATTCGATTAACTTAAGTATACAACAATGAAAGGTATTTATCCATGAATAAAACGATTTTAATGACAGCAACAATCGCATCCTTAGCAGTGAATGTAATGGCTGCTAATAACAATACTTTGGCAGGCACGGATAACAACATCACAGCAACTTCCCATAGCTCAATGGTATCTGGCTATCAAAATACTATCGACGCTAACAATGCACTAGCATTTGGCACTAATAACACAGTAACTGGTGAAAACGGTTTCGCAGGTGGTAATAACGCTACTGCAGCAGGTCGTAACTCCTTCGCATTTGGTTCTCACGCTGAAAGCTTGGTGGAATACACCGTGGCGATTGGTAACCAAGCAAGAACAGCTTCCTATGATAGCGTTGCTATCGGCAATGGTGCCTTCGTATCTGGTGAATCCAGTGTGGCTCTAGGCCGTACCAATAATGTGACTGGTGAAAACTCCGTAGCAATCGGCGCTAACAATGGCACAGTAGCAGGTGGCCAAAGTGCCGTAATCGGTTACAACAATAAAATCGGTGCTGATAAGGAGCAGTTAGTGTTCGGCTCCAACTCCGAATCTAGTGGCCAAGGTGCATTAGTATTTGGTACTCACGCCAAATCTGTAGTCATTGATGCTATCGCATTTGGTAATAATACAATCTCTGATAAACCTAACGCAGTGGCCATTGGTACAAATGCAGTCACTGATGATGCAGTTGGCGTTGATGGTGTAGACCTTAACGGCACTCGTCACATCTTTGCAGGCGAACAACCTGCTAGTGTAGTTAGCTTCGGTGCTCGTGGTAGAGCCGGTGCAGGTGGAGTTAAGTATTACAATAGACAACTCCAAAATGTTAGCGCCGGTAGAGTTGAAGCCGACTCTTTAGACGCTGTAAACGGTAGCCAACTATACGCTGCATACGACGAAATCAATACTATCGGAGGTACGGTGAATGGACATACTCAACAAATTAATCGAAATGCTAATAATATTGGCGCTAACACTAACCGCATTAGTAACCTTGAAGGCGCTGTTAACACTAACACTACTGCTATTAACAATTTAAAAGGTCAAGTAACAGTAAATACAAAAGACATCGCAGACCTCAAAGGTAAAACAGATGCTAATACTAATACAATTAACCAAGTAAATGATCGTGTATCTGATACTAACCAACGCATTGATAACTTAGGTAACCGCTTCAATAACGTTAACCAACGCATGAATAAATTAGGTGCAAGCTCCGCAGCATTAGCAGGTCTACATCCTCTTGAATACAACAAGAATGATAAAGGTAACTTTGCTATTAGCTATGGTCACTACCGTAACGCTAATGCGGTGGCGCTAGGTGCTTTCTATAGTCCTAATGAAAAAGTACGTTTAGGCTTCGGTATCACACTAGGTGGTGAAACTCAATTCAATATCAATGCTGCGTTCCGTACAGGCAAAGGTTCCGAATACGAGCCACAAGCAAAGAATGGCGAATTAGAACAACTTCGTAAGGAAGTAGCTGAATTAAAAACATTAGTTACTAAATAGGAGGTAGTCATGATAAAGAAAACAATCGCAGTTAGCCAAATGGCTACTGTACTTGGATGGACATTAACGGCGGTACGTGAATGTATCGCTAGGGACAAGTTCCCATTCGCACAATGTTGGCAATGCCAGGGTGCGAAAGGGAGAACATTCTCCATAGATAAAGAGGGCTTTCGTTTCTACCTTGCTAATACGCTAGGATGGACGGCTAGCCGTATCGATAAAGAGTTCAAAGAGGCTCACATTCATTAATAAACGAGGTGTACAAGAATGATGACTGCAATCAAAATAATCGGATTTATCTTAATCGTTGGGGCTATGGGTTCTCTTCAACTAGACCGTGTTACATTCGGTGGTTTCTTTATGCAAGGCTTACTAGGTCTACTCATGATCATATCTGCTAACCAACATGAACGTATTACCTATCTCAAGAGGCAGTTACATGGCACGCACTGAAAGAAACTTTAGGCTACGCCAGGATGTGTTCTACAAATTATGGAATGATAAGTCCGATGAGTTTAAAACTCAAAAGGCTATCCAGGATGCAGCTGAGTTATCAAAGTCTACCATTAGACGGTTACTACTTGGTAACCGGGTAGACTACAACACAGCTCACGCCATAGCTAAGGTATTTAAGGTTGAAATACCTGTATTGTTTGGAGAGGTGATTAGTTATGAAAGACTATAGTGGACCACAGCCTGTTATACACATGGCAGTACTAAGAAAAGGGTTCGATATAAAACAGTTAGTCTATGAGCGCACACCATACGGTTTTGTTACATGGTGTCAAGAAATCGGTATTAGCCCTAATATCGTTAAGCTAAATCGTGGTGAGTGTTGTCGTATATCTACTGCAGAACTCATAGCTAAGAAATTACGAATGTCCTTTAATTGCTTATTTAAACGTACCACTATCAAACAAAACTCATGGGGCAACAGATTTGGATATAAGTTAAAGCATGACGAATTCAAAGCCTTACTAGCTAAGAGAAAGCTAAATGTACAGAAGGCTGCTGAAATATGCGGTATCCACTACGTCACGCTATACACCTACTTAAGGAATAAGAGTGTGGCCAGATTCAAAACAGCAGTCATTATAGCAGATGGTCTTAAGGTTCCCATAGAATCTATATTCCAAGTACAAGATTACTAAGAAAGGTAAACATAATGGACAAGATTAAAATCAATTCATTTGAACTAGAAAACGTGAAACGTGTTAAAGCCGTTTCATATGAACCTACAGAAAATGGCCTAACAGTCATTGGTGGTAAGAATGGCCAGGGTAAAACATCTATATTAGATGCCATCGCCTGGGCACTGGGTGGTGCTAAGTTTGAACCATCGAGCGCTGCACGTGAAGGTAGCTACAATCCACCAAAGCTTGCAGTAAAGTTATCCAATGGGCTCGTGGTTACTCGAACTGGTGCTAATAGCACACTTAAAGTATTGGATCCAGAAGGTAAGAAATCTGGCCAAAAGATTTTAGATACTTTCATTGGTCAATTAGCCTTAGACCTTCCGAAGTTTATGGAAATGAGCGACAAAGAGAAGGCTAACGAATTACTTCAATTATTGGGCGTAGAAGACGAGTTAAAGAAGCTCGAGAGTGAATACCAAGAGGTATACGCTAAACGTCATTCTATAGGCCAAATTGCAAGCCAGAAAGACAAATACGCTAAAGAGTTACCTGCGTATGATGAAGTTCCGCAGGAACCTATCAGTGCATCGGAACTCATTAAACAACAACAAGATATCCTACTTCGTAACGCTGAGAACCAAAAGAAACGTAATAACGTATCTGCTATCAAGGCTCAGATGGTTACTGTCAATAACTTAGTTGATGAAGCTCAACGCAAACTAGAAGAACTTCAAGCTAAGCAGACACAACTAGCTGAAGATTATGATATCGCAACGACTGCAGCTAAAGACCTAGAGGATGAATCTACTACAGAACTTGAAGAACAAATCAAGAATGTAGATGAAATCAACTCTAAAGTACGTGCTAACCAAGAACGTCAACGGGCTTTACAGGAAGCTGCAGACTTTAAAGAAGAATACGATGAATTAACGGATGACATTCAAGACATTCGTGATCGTAAGAATAAATTACTTGAATCTGTGAATATGCCACTACCTGGTCTATCTATCCAGGAAGGGGTGCTTATCTACAACGGTAAACAATGGGACTGCATGAGCGGTGCTGAACAGCTCAAAGTAGCTACGGCTATCGTAAGAGCACTTAACCCGAAATGTGGTTTCGTCTTAATGGATAAGATGGAACAAATGGACATCGATACGATGAAAGAATTCGGTGGTTGGTTAGAGGAAGAGGGATTACAAGTTATTGCAACTCGTGTTACTAACAACCTGGATGAATGTTCCATCATCATTGAAGATGGCCACATTAAAGGTGAAGAGTTTAGTACTACTGGTAAGACTACAAAGGCTAAGCCAAAAGCTAAAGCAGAACCTAAGAAAGACGTAACAGAAGAACCTAAAGTAACAGATGATTGGGGTGAATTTTAATGAAGATTGTAACAGGTAAACGTAAACGTGCTCAAAAAGTCGTTTTGTATGGCACCGAGGGGATTGGTAAAACCACCTTCGCAAGCCACTTCCCATCTCCAGTATTCATTGATACAGAAAGCAGTACCGACCACCTAGACGTGGCTCGTACTGAAAAGCCAACATCATGGACAATGCTTATCTCCTTTATTAAGGAATTCGCCATGATGCCAGGTGGTTATCAAACATTAGTCATTGATACTATCGACTGGGCTGAGCAGTTATGTGTAGAACATATCTGCGCTCAACACCAAAAGAAAGGTATTGAGGAGTTCCCATATGGCACAGGATACGTATTTGTACGTGAAGAAATGGGGCGCTTCCTTAACCTACTAGACGAAGTAATTGACGCGGGTATGAACGTAGTACTCACTGCGCATACCCAAATCCGTAAGTTTGAACAACCTGACGAACTAGGTGCATATGATCGTTTTGAGCTAAAGCTTGGCAAGAAAACAGGTAGCCAAACTTCTCCTCTCATTAAAGAATGGGCTGATATGGTACTCTTCGCTAACTACAAAAACGAAATTATCACATCTGCTAGCAATAAGAAGAAGGCGGTCAATGGTAAGCGTTTAATGTACGCCACACATTCCCCTGCATGGGACGCTAAAAACCGTCATGGATTACCTGATGTGATGCCATTTGAATATAGCCAAATCGCACACGTTATCCCAGATGATGTACTACCAACTGCTGCAGCTGATGAATTGGCCAAAGCAAGCACTGAAGCCTACGCACCTGAAGTAGTCAAAGCAGCAAAAGAACAAACTGGCGAAGTAGTAGCTAAGGAAGAACCAAAGGCCGAGCCTAAGCCAAAAGCAAAAGCTAAGGCAGAACATAAACCTGCAGAAGATGATACTCCATTAGTTGAAACAGCTATCCCTAAAGCCTTAAAAGACTTAATGGCCAAAGATGGCGTAACACTAGACCAAATACAGTCTGTAGTAGTAGCTCGCGGTAAATACCCTCAAGGTACACCATTTGAAAACTATGACCCGGCTTTCGTAACAGGTTGGATTATCCCAATGTGGGACAAAATTGTTGAATTCATTAATAAATAAGAAACGAGGTAACAGATTATGAGCAGCGCATTTGAACAATTAGGAACAGAAGCATTAGGTTTTAACTCCGAAGTAGTAGCAGAGGTAAAAGAGTTTACACTACTTCCTGCAGGTGTATATCCATTCGTTATTACGAATGTAGAAAAAGGCTACACAGACGTGGCTACGGCTAAAATTCCTGCTAATACACCGAAAGCAGTCATCACATTGGAAGCCGATGGTGGAGACCAAGGTAAAAATAAAGTCACTGAAAGATTGTACTGGATCCCCTCCATGATGTGGAAAGTATCTAATGTGTTTATCGCTACTGGTTTGGCTAAACCAGGTGAAAAGTTCGTGGCTAACCCTGATTTATTGATTGGAAAAACTGGCCAATTCGAACTAAGCCACCGTCTATACGAAAAGAATGACGGTACACAAGGTACAGCCAATGAAATCAAGAAGTTCATTCAACCTAAAGGCGATAGCTTCGGAGGTTTTTAATGGAATTAAGACCCTATCAGACAGAGGCTGTAAACGCCGTATGGTCAGAGTGGGAGAAAGGTAATAGACGTACCCTGTTGGTATTGCCAACGGGGTGCGGTTAATGCAAGACTATATGTTTTGCCAAAATTGCTGAAGAGGCAGTCCGTAGAGGTAAACGGGTATTAATCCTGGCACACCGTGAAGAGTTACTTCAACAAGCTTCAGATAAAATCATGCAAGCCTCTGGGCTGACTACGGCAATGGAGAAAGCTGAACAGTCATGCATAGGGAAATGGGACCGCATCATAGTCGGTTCTGTACAAACCCTATGCCGTGACAGTCGGCTAGCACTCTTCAGTAAAAACTACTTTGACACGATCATCATCGATGAAGCACATCATGCTTTATCGAGTAGCTATCAAGCTATATTAAACTACTTTGACACAGCCGATATACTTGGTGTTACTGCTACACCAGATAGGTCAGATATGCAGAACTTAGGTAAGGTATTCGATAGCCTAGCTTATGAATATACCTTACGTGATGCTATCAGTAGTGGCTACCTGGTGAAGATACAAGTACAAACATTACCACTACACATCGACTTTACCAATGTAAAGATTACCGCAGGTGACTTCCAAGCCGGTGATATTGGCAGAGTATTAGACCCATACTTAGAACAGATTGCAGATACGTTACTTGACTACAAAGATAGAAAAATAGTGGTGTTCTTACCACTCATTGAAACGAGCCAAAAGTTTTGCAAGATGCTTATTGAACGTGGATTTAATGCTGCGGAAGTCAATGGTAATAGTAAAGACCGCAACGAAATTACAGAGGACTTCGCCAATGGTAAATACAACGTACTCTGTAACTCAATGCTCTTAACAGAAGGGTGGGACTGCCCAAGTGTTGACTGCGTAATCGTGCTTAGACCTACTAAATCAAGAGCGTTATATACGCAAATGATTGGCCGTGGGACTAGGTTATGTGAAGGAAAAGACCACTTATTAGTGCTCGACTTCCTGTGGCACTATGAAAAGCACTCACTCTGTAGACCAGCTCACTTAATCGCTAAGTCTGATGATGTAGCTATTAAGATGACTGAAATACTTGAAACTTCAAGTATGGGCTTAGAGGAGGCAGAAGAAGAGGCTGAACGTGATGTACTAGCTGAACGTGAAGCAGCACTTGCTAAAGAACTTGCTGCAATGCGCAGAAAAAAGCTAAGCTTGTGGATCCATTACAGTTTGAGTTCTCAATTCAAGCTGAGGATTTAACACATTATGTACCTGCGTTTGGTTGGCAAGCCTCGAGTATCACCGACAAACAAAAGAAAACTATCGAGGACTTTGGGCTTAACCCTGACACCATAGAAGATGCAGGTAAAGCATCAATGCTCATCGACAGATTACACAAACGTAAAGCGGAGGGGTTATCCACTCCGAAACAAATTCGATTCTTAGAAAATAAGGGCTTTAAGAATGTTGGTACTTGGACTAATACCCAAGCCTCTAACATGATTAGCCGCATTAGTGCTAGTGGTTGGAGAATACCGAAAGGAGTTAAACCTGCAACGTACCAACCATCGTAAAGGAGTGCAAATGGAAGAAAGAAAGTTAGATTTAAGAGAAGTATTGGAGTACATCGACCCAGTCGATTGCTCCTACGAAGAATGGCTAAACGTAGGCCTTGCACTTCACCATGAAGGGTATCCAATGTTCGTATGGGAAGAGTGGTCATCTAATGACGGTGAGCGGTTCCATCCTGGTGAATGTGAAGCTAAATGGAATTCATTCGGTGCTTACACTGGGAAACAAATTACAGGGGCAACGATCACACAGATGGCTAAGGAGAATGGATGGACGTCTAATCGTAGTAGTCAATGGGATGCAACTGCTATTCCATTTGGGACTATGGTAATGGCTAATCCGGACCCATATAAGATTATTGATAAGACCTGGGTGGAAGCATCTGACATTGAAATTCCAAAGCACTACCCTCAAGAACAACGTAGTGGAGGACTTAACAAAGTACCTCCAAGCGTTATTCGAACCAGATGATTATGTTGGCTATGTGAACACAGTTTACACTCATCAAGACAAAGACGGTACAGAGATTAAATCTCCGACTAAAGGAAGTTATGGACGTACACAAAATCAAATTTTAGACGCTCTACGGGCGAATAATAAAGTCGATGATGCAATAGGTACCCTCGACGAAGAAGCGGGCGCCTGGATACGATTTAATGCATTAGATGGCAAAGGAGTGAAGAACGATAATGTATCTTCGTTCAAATTTGCACTTATTGAATCTGACAATATGGAACTCGGCAAGCAAAAGGCTATTCTTGAGCAGTTAGAGTTACCGATTGCAGCTATGGTATATAGCGGTGGTAAAAGTATCCACGCTATCGTACATATCGATGCTAATGATTATTCTGAGTACCGTAATCGAGTAGACTTCCTCTATCAAATCGTACAAAAGAATGGATTCAAGGTTGACAAACAAAACAAAAACCCTAGCCGGTTATCACGTATGCCTGGCGTAATGCGTGCCGGTAAACCTCAATTCTTAATCGCTACGAACATTGGTAAAGAGTCATTCAAGGAATGGGAAGAATGGATAGCCACTGTTAATGATGATTTACCTGAGCCGGAAGACTTAAACGCATTATGGGATAACATGCCTGACCTAGCACCTAGCTTAATCGATGGTATCCTTCGTGAAGGTCATAAGATGCTCATTGCAGGTCCATCTAAAGCCGGTAAGTCATTCGCACTTATCCAATTATGTATCTCCCTAGCAGAAGGTAGGCCGTGGTTCGGGTTCAACTGTGCGCAGGGTAAAGTCCTATATGTCAATTTAGAACTTGATCGTGCATCATGCTTGCACCGGTTTAAGGATGTCTACGAGGCACTACACCTAGCACCGAATAACCCTAGATAAACTATCCATATGGAACTTGCGTGGTAAGTCGCTACCTATGGACCAATTAGCACCTAAGCTAATCCGTAGGGCTGAAAAGAAAGGGTACAAGGCTATCATTATTGACCCTATCTATAAGGTAATTACAGGCGATGAAAACAGTGCGGACCAAATGGCCAACTTCTGTAACCAATTTGACAAGGTATGTACTGAGCTTAAATGCGCAGTCATCTATTGTCACCATCATTCTAAGGGTAATCAAACTGGTAAGAGGTCTATGGACCGTGCCTCCGGTTCCGGTGTATTCGCTCGTGACCCAGATGCCTTAATCGACTTACTAGAAATTGAAGCAGAAAACCTCGACGAAAATAAACTCGAAGGGGCTCCAGTGGATACTAGCCAATGTACAGCATGGAGAATGGAAGGCACACTACGTGAATTCCCTCGGTTCAAGCCTGTTGATCTATGGTTTGAATATCCAATACATAAAGTCGATGAAAGCGGATTCCTGGCGATGGCACAGTTTGACTCAGCACAAGCTAAAGGGACACACAACAGCGCAAAGAAACGAAATGCAATCAAGGAATCTCGTAAAGAAAAATTAGTTAGATGCGTTTAACATTGCTGCTGCTGAAAACAACTTTAGTGGCAGAGCAGATATAAAACGTGTAGCCGAGATTATGAATGTTAGCGAAAGACCGTAAGAAATTATTGAAAGAAACTCCATTTATAAAGTTGAATTAGGTGAACTTGTAGACAAGGTAGAGGGTTAACAATAGGGAGGAAATTTAGCTCTATATATATATAGTAAATTTCACAATTTTCCTTCGATGTAAGAGAAAAATTTCAAAGGGTAAAAAGGGGACTAAAGTCTCCCCTTTCTACCCTCCTCCTTTAAAATTTCTCTTACCTTACATAACGATTTTTCTTTCTTCCTTCGGAGGTGGTTATTTTTGAAAACTCCATGTAAGAATTGCGAGGTGCGTACAGTGGGCTGTCATGGTACATGTGTTCGTTACATCATGTACAAATGCAGAATGGATAGACAACTCAAAGAACGTAACTTGCGATGTGATGTAGGCGCTATGTTGGTAATAACATCAAGCGTATTAGAAATAGAATGAGGAAGTGTAAATATGTCCTTGGATCTAATTACAGTGAATAAGTCTTCCAATGAATTATGGGTACGCTTACGGATAGCCATGAAAGAAAATGGAAGCAAAATGTACTGGGTGGGTAATATATACCTGGTGACCATGACCATCTATATGAACGTAGACCTAAATCATTTAAAAATCTTAGGCCAGTCGTTGACAATCATATAGCAAATAGGAATTGGTTACCCATCTATACACATTATGGTGAACATGCCCCTATTGTTGAGGTCAATGCTCATCATATTAAAAGCTATTCGATTACCAATCGTGTATTTATGATTCCTGTTCAAATATGGGAGGCAGAAGAGAAGGCTCAGTATGAACGGACCCTGGCTATGAGAGGTGAAAAGAATGGTGATTGAATTCTTTATCCCTCTTCGTAAAGTTCCAACAGGCACCCATCAACAAAAGAGGGTAACTGTTAAGAATGGTACACCAAGGTTCTATGAATCAGCTGAGGTGAAAGCTATTCGGAAGTTATTTACTGAAGAATTAGCACCATATGCTCCTGTGGATCCAATACAAGGGCCTATTAGATTGGTGACTAAGTGGTGCTTTGGTAAGGCGAACTGTAAAAAGGCTCAATGGAAAACCACTAAGCCAGATACAGATAACCTAATTAAATTGTTTAAAGATTGTATGACCTCACTCAACTATTGGAATGATGATGCCCAGGTGTGCAGTGAGGTTACTGAAAAGTACTGGAACCCAGTCACTGGGATATGGGTTCATATTGAAACGTTAGAAGAACTACAGTGAAAGGTTGAAGCTATGAATAAAAAGCTTGTATATGTTGCGCATCCTTATGGTGGTAAGGAAAGCAATCGTAAAAGAATTGATGCCATTATGGGTGAATTAGTACTGAATGATTTAGATCACGACTACGTATCACCCATCCATAATTATGGTTATGTGTATCTAACGGGTGATGATTACCAAAAGGGATTAGATATCTGCTTAGGATTGCTTAGCCATTGTGATGTGTTAGTGCTCTGTGAAGATTGGGAATATAGCAGAGGATGTAGAGGTGAATATGAATTCGCTAAGAAACATAACATCGCTACCTTTACATTAAGTGAATGGAAGGCTTTAAACAGGATTTAGAAGGGAGACTAGAAAATGCCACTTGCAAGAAAGTGTATCCGGTGTGGACGTACATTCCTAGCGAAAAAAGATGAACAGTATTGTGCGCAATGTGCTAAAGACGAACTGATGGCTATCCTTAACAAGGATAAAGAGCCTACACCTGCTAAAGGGGAAACACCTAAAGAAGAAGCGAAGGAGAAAGTTATGACGAAATGTAAGAACTGTGGCAAGATGTTCGAGCAGACTGGCAAGGGTAGACCTGCGGTGAATTGCCT
>CYGL01000160.1_pt1 | contig 35689 bp, 49 predicted proteins | sample 485531 | NCBI WGS metagenome assembly CYGL01 (sample SAMEA3497897, study PRJEB9818) | human gut metagenome | reverse complement strand
GGTCACTAACTTCCCTATTCTGTCCAACTTCCCATTTTACTAATTATTATTCATTACATTAATTAGTAAACTCCATCATCAATGGGAGTGGCTAACACACTATAAAACTAACTACACTGACGAATGGCTGAGTTTACCACGCCAGACGGAGACGCGACAACTTCGCGTCTTCTTTTGTGTCTTGTTCGAAGAGTTTTTCTAGGTCTACGTCGTCTAAAATGTCTTCGTTTGATGGGGTAGTTCCAGTAATTTCTTCTGTAAAAGTACCGTCTTCTGTAGAATGGTGGCATTTTTGTTGTTCGATCAGGTATTGAAGATGTTCAAAGGGTTTGTTGCAGCCGCAGATGCAGTCGTGGGCTTGAACAGTATTATTTAGCCATTGATTTTCAAGGCCTCTTCCATTGTAAAGTGGTGGTACAAGGAATTTGCTCATCTGAAAAATATAGTTATTTTAAGTTTCTTGCCCGTTACTCCAGACTGAATTAGCCCGAATTGCCCCTTGATTTCGGTGGTTTCACTCACCTTCAGCACCCGCCCAAATTCAGCCGCGAAGTTGTCGCGTCTCCGTCTGGCGTGGTAAACTCAGCCATTCGTCAGTGTAGTTAGTTTTATAGTGTGTTAGCCACTCCCATTGATGATGGAGTTTACTAATTAATGTAATGAATAATAATTAGTAAAATGGGAAGTTGGACAGAATAGGGAAGTTAGTGACCGTTTGTGGTCGGCAATTCTAATTTTGTGGTTTCCTTTATGAATATTTAAATTATGGGGGGGCTTAGGGGGGGTTTCCCCCCGGGGGTTTAAGGGGGCGGAGCCCCCTTTGCGCATGCGTATTTGGGAGGCGGAGTTGGTTTATTTAAGTTAATACTTTATAAACAGACTCCTTGATTGAATTAATGCAGGCTTTTATTAAAGTTTTTTACAAGGTCAAAGTTAACAATGGGTTCTGGAACACACCATGGGTAATAGGGTTTATCCTCTAAGTATTTTCTCATTGGTCTTTTAAAGTGTTTTGCAAGGTACAATTCATCTTCCCAATCCCTCCCCCTTATTGGCGTAAGTTTTGTTTTTTGTGGTTCAAATAAGTATGCACGTTTTAATTAGGTTAAATGTTACTGTTCCATTAAATTCTTTAGTCGCTTGAGTCGCTGTTGGAGTTGTTGGTTGTATTGCTGGAGCTGCTCGAGGTTGAGGAGTAATGTTTCTTCTTGTGTTTCCTGGGTCTTTTTCTTTTGTGATGTCTTTTGGAGTGGGACGTCTGTTGTAGTTTGGATTCCATCTGTGAACATAGAGTAGTCATTAGTTGGGCTTTTTTGATATTCTTTGTTGAGCTGCTTGTGTAAGAATGTCCCTTCTAACGTCCCACTTGTAGATGTAGTTTTCAAGGCTGGTTTGTGGGTTAATAATTTCATTTTGTAGGTTGAATTCACTGGGTATGGTTGTGGTAGGTTGGCTGTTGGGGTCTGCAATTTTTTCCATTGTTGCTGGGTCTCCTCCCCACTTAAAAAAAAATTCATAGTTTGCATGAAAATCCCAGCCAACTTTTTGTGAGTCTATTCTGGGCATAAAAGGTCCACTGGTAACAATTCCATTTATTGTTTGTTGTTGAAATTTAACAACAGGAAACCAGTGGGCTTTGTCATAGTCTGTTCACAATTCCATGTGCAGCAGATTCGGAGACCAATCGCAATAGCCGTACCGCTGCGAAACGGTGGAAACACTCCTTGGATCGAGCATGATTCTCCCCAATACCCCTAGAAAACTCTGCGATAGCGTTGAGAATCCGCTAACAAAAGGAGATGATGTCCCTATGGCTCGTCGCAAACGGGTCGAGGAACCTATCTCCCCTCCACTTATTCCCGAAAAGACTCCGGAAGGACGCGAACAACAGCTCGAAGCACTTGCTATGGATCTCGTTGAACGTCGTTTAAGAGAGGGGACCGCTTCCTCGGCAGAAACAGTGCACTTCTTAAAGCAAGCCTCGTCTCGAAATCAACTCGAGATGGAGAAGATGCGGTATGAGAATCGTAAGATCGAAGCGCAGACCCACGCCATCAATAGCTTTGAAGACCAAACAAAGCTTTTCCAAGAAGCAGTCAAAGCCATGCAGGGTTACATCATGCCCTCCGGCGAAGAAGAGGTGAAAGAATGATTTTATCGGATAGAACCATTCGAGGTCTCGCTGCAAACTGCGGTTTGATAGAACCATTTGATGAAGATCAATTGCAGCCGTGCAGTTATGATGTACGACTCGATGGTCGAATCAAGCTATTTGGCATCACAAAGATCAAAAAACATCCCAAGGGGCATATAATTGGGCGTGTCATTGACGCCTCGTCAAAAGAACTTTCCGGTATATCGATGGTTGACGTTGATATAAGCAACAAGTCATACGTTCTTAACCCTGGCGAGTTCATTCTCGGCTCAACCGTCGAATCGGTATCGATTCCGGATTATCTGGCATGTCGTTTCGAAGGAAAATCCTCGTTGGGACGTATCGGTCTGACGACGCATGTCACAGCCGGTTTTATCGATCCAGGTTTTCAAGGAACCATAACCTTGGAGATCAAGAACGAGAATCAATTCCCGATTCTATTAAAGCCTGGAATGCTCATCGGTCAGTTGTGCTTTATCCGTCTCAACACCAAAGTCGATCGGACGTATGGTTCAGTCGAACTTGGTTCCCATTACCAGAATCAGATCGGTGTCACCGAGGCTCGACCATGAACGGTGTCATTCGAACTTATTCCGAACTCATGCATATCGAATCATACGAGGAACGTTTCGAGTATCTGGCTCTGAATGGAACCGTAGCTCGTCCGACATTCGGTAGCGAACGATGGATGAATCAGAGATTCTATCATTCGAAAGAATGGTACGATGTTCGAGACAATGTGATCGCTCGAGACAATGGTTTTGACCTAGGTCATCGGGATTTCCCGATACCCGGAAAGATCATAATTCATCATATGAATCCATTGACATCTGATCAGATCGAACACGCTGATCGTAACATGCTCGATCCTGAGTTTCTTATCTCGTGTTCTCTGGCGACCCATAATGCCATTCACTACGGTGACAAAGACCAACTTCGGATCATGAATGAACGTTTTCCCAACGATATGATACCATGGAGGTGAACATGAACAAACATACCACGTTTGAGATCATAGCATTTGTTTCGGCGATAATGTCGGCATTGATCTCAGCGATTCTTCTAGGCATCGTGTGCAGTTTCATGATTGTCACCAGGGATCAGCAACAGGAAGTGCGAACGGTTAAAACCGGCGACATTTCTTGGCTTTGTCTCGACACTAAAGATGGTGATCGCATTGTCGCCGAAAGTTGTCAAATATTGCCGCACGCATAGGATCGGTGTTATTAATGGAAATCATAGATATTAAATCATCACCGAATATCGTGCAACCAAGACAACGAATCACATTTACGTTTAAGATCGTCGACGATGGTCTTAAGGATTCGAACCGTATCATCATATACGATAGCAGCGGTTCGAAGATCAATTTCGGTTTACCGATTTATTAGAAAGGAAAAAAATGTCTAATATCAAGAAAGCGGTCGTACGGTTTAACGGTCAGGAACTCGTGGCGACTTACGACGCCCAGACCCAGCTGTGGACTGCCACCGCAACGGCGCCTTCCACGTCTTCGTATGGCCAGCCCGATCATGTGTATAAGGCTGAGGTCTTTGCTGAAGATCAGGCCGGAAACAGCGCCAGTGTCAATTCCACTGATGCCACGTATGGTGCTCAGCTGAAGATCCGAGTGCTTGAGAAGACCAAGCCTGAGGGTCAGATCCGCACTCCGTCCAACGGTTCCGTGCTTGGTGCCAATACTCAGAATGTGCTCATCGCCGTGACCGACAATGGTGGATCCGGTCTGAACAACGCCAGCTTCAAGCTGAAGGTGAACGAGACTATCGTTCCGTTGAAGTCCGGCGATCGCGATGGCTACACCATCGAAGCCGGTTCCGGTGCTGATGCTGGCAAGACCCTTGTCAAGTACACCGCGGGGAATCTTGCCGATGGTGCCAATAAGGTCACCTTCGAATTCGCCGATAATGATGGTAACAACGGCAATACCCTCACGTCGAACTTCACGATTTCTACCGCAGCTCCGGCACTTAACATCACTTCCCCGTCTGATAATCTGCTTACCAACTCCAAGACCCTTACCGTTGCAGGTGCTGCCACAACGGCCGTTGCTGGCGTCACCATCGCTAAGGTCGTTATCAAGATCGATGGCGGTGCCGACGATGCCGTCACTCTCGGCGGTAATGGGTCGTTCAGTAAGCAGATCACCATTAATAGTGATGGCCGTCATACCATCACGATCATCGCCACCGATTCGCTCGGTAAGACCACGCAGGTTGTGCGCAATGTCACGATCGATACCACCAAGCCGGTAATTACCGATATCAAGGCGTCCGCTACCACCGTCGATGCCGGCGGCCGTATCGTCTTCACCTTCAAGGTGACTGACGCCAACAGCTGATAGGATCACACCATGATCATACGTGTATGGGGTGAAGTCGACGGGGTTCAAGTACCGTTACGACCCCTGAAAGACAAGCCGGATTACTGGTACGGCTATTGCGATTGGTCTCCGAATCTGCTGCACATGGAATTGTGGGCCGAGAACGATCGAGGCGCCAGGGGGCATTTCGATGGGTTCGTGAAGATCCAGTATATCGACAAGGCCAAAACCAAGTGCCGGCTTGTCTTGTATCCGTATGTCATTCATCTGATGCGAGACGGCCTGCCGTTCGCTGATGCCGGAAGGAGTCATCGCATGTTGGAATCAGAAACGTTCTTATGCGGCGAAGATCGTAGGGTATCCATAGCCATTAACAGTACCGATCGTCATATGTTTGAGGTGACCAATGCCACATGGTCTCTTACGAGTGGTGATGATATTGAGGCTTCAGGCGATTGTGAAGTGCAAGCCATTCGAAGCGACTATACCGTGCTGAAGGCCAAGATCAAACCAATGATCGCCAATAACATATATACGTTGCATTTTGAGTATGACGTCAATGACGAGCATCTTGAACAAGATGTTACTGTTAGAGTGAAATGAGGATCAATGAGTACACTATTGCAATCGTCGATCCTTAACACGATCAAACAGATGCTCGGTATCGATGAGACCTTCAATGACTTCGATCCTGAGATCACCATTGATATCAATTCGGCATTGATGAATTTACATCAGATAGGGATCGGACCTTCGGATGGATTTCAGATCGCTTCTGAGGAAGATGCATGGGGCGATCTTACTACTGATGTGTCGCAACTCGATGGCGTTAAAACCTATATCTATCTCAAGACACGATTGCTGTTTGATCCTCCGTCTAATTCATTCCTCGTGCAATCCATGGAGAAACAAATTAAAGAGCTTGAATGGCGATTGAACGTTAATGCGGAAGGAGCATTTGATGAATTACGATATTACAACTGTTGATCCGGTCGAGCAATGCTTCGAACATTTTGGTATCCTTGGCATGAAATGGGGTCGTCGCCGTTCAGTCAAAGAACTTCAAGCCGCTCGCGGCAAGAAGGATTGGGAAGAAGACGATTCTTCTGAAAAAATTTCAGCCGATGAACGACGATATCGAGAATTGTCGAAAAAATCGATATCCGAAATGTCGACCGAGGATATTCGAAGCTGGGTTAACCGACAAAATGTAATCAATGATTACAATCGTTTAAAGAATGCACAACCAACCGGTAAAAACTTCATTGATTCCGTTCTTACCGGTAGCGGTAAGGTCGTATTGAGTGCAGGAAAAGAAGTGGCAAAGGAGCAATTGAAGAAGTATATAAAGAAGGGTGTCCGCTCCGCTGGGTCGTTGGTTGTTGATGCTATCCGGAATAAGCGATCATGATCTTATCAAATACGGCGATTCCGCGATATTATGGCGAGTTTCGTAAGAAAGTGTTGTCAGGTGAAATTCCGGTCTGCCGCGAGATCTCGATGGAGATGAATCGTATCGACGCTCTGATCGCAAATCCTGGCGTCTACTATGATGACACCGCTGTCGAGCATTGGGTGAATTTCTGCGAGAACGAACTCGTGTTGACCGATGGCTCCCCGTTTCATCTGCTTGATTCGTTCAAGCTATGGGGTGAGCAGATTTTCGGATGGTATTATTTCGTGGATCGATCGGTCTATATTCCAAACACCGATCGTCCAGGAGGCCATTACGTCACCAAACGCATTAAAAAGCGGTTGATCAATCGACTATATTTGATCATTTCTCGTGGTAATGCTAAATCGTTGTTTGCAACATGTGTGCAGGCATATATACTGCTGTGCGATCCCAATACTACCACTGGAATCGTCGTGGCGCCGACCATGAAACTAGCTGATGAGATCATGTCGCCACTTCGTACGGCAATTCAGCGAGCCCGTGGTCCGGCGATCAAGATGATGACGCAGGGGAAACTCCCGGGGCGAAGTGGCGGTGTCACAGGCAATCAGGTCATGCTGGCATCAACGAAAGTCGGAATCCAATATTTTCCAACGAACAGTCTTGTTGAAGTTCGTCCGATGTCTGTCGACAAGCTCCAGGGCGCTCGACCTAAGGTCGCCACTGTCGATGAGTGGCTTTCTGGCGATACTCGTGAAGATGTCGTCGGCGCTTTGGCCCAAGGTGCCTCTAAGGAGCAGTCCGATCGAGGCGGCTCTGACTGGTTGATTGTGGCGACATCATCGGAAGGTACTGTCCGTAATTCGGTCGGTGATACTATCAAGCTCGAGCTTATGAGTATTCTGAAAGGCGAGTATCAGGATTTCCACACCTCGATATTCTACTACCGACAGGATGACGTTAAAGAAGTTGCTGATCCTTCGACTTGGATGAAATCGAATCCGAACATTGGCATCACCGTGACGTATGAAACGTTGCAGAATGATGTCGAACGTGCCGAGAAAGCACCGGCTAATCGAAATGATATTCTGGCTAAACGTTTCGGCATTCCTATGGAAGGCTATACCTACTTCTTCACATATGAGGAAACGCTTCCGCATACCAAGAAGGACTTCTGGGGCTTGCCGTGCGCCCTCGGTGCCGATCTTTCGCAAGGCGACGATTTCTGTTCGTTCACGTTCATGTTCCCGTTACGTGGTGAAGTATTCGGTATCAAGACTCGAAACTATATTTCCGAATATACCTTGACTAAACTTCCAACAGCCGCTCGTCAGAAGTACGAGGAATTCATTCGGGAAGGCTCCTTGCATATCATGGAAGGGACCACACTTGATATGGATTTGGTGTATGACGATCTCGATCAACACATCATTGATTGTCAGTATGATGTTCGAGCATTTGGGTATGATCCGTACAATGCCAAACGATTCGTCGAACGTTGGACTCAGGATAACGGTGCTTTTGCCATTGAGAAAGTCATTCAGGGCGCCAAGACAGAATCAGTTCCGCTTGGTGAATTAAAGAAACTTGCCGAGGATCGACGTTTATTGTTCGATGAATCGTTAATGTCATTCACCATGGCAAATTGTATGGCATTGGAAGATACCAATGGCAATCGAAAGCTATTCAAGGCTCGTCGTGAAGACAAAATTGATGCAGTTGCCGCCATGATGGATGCTTTTATAGCGTTTAAGAACAATAGAGATGCATTCGAGTAAGGAGGTGAATCATGGCTGAATTTAAGGTTGCTCTTCGCAAAAAACTTTCGCAGGAAGGAGAGGCCCTTCCTGATGGAAGCTTTCCAATTCGTAACGAAAAAGATTTGAAGAATGCCATTAGTTCGTATGGTCGCTCCAAAGACCCTGAGAAAGCCAAAGCGTGGATCAAACAACGCGCCAAGGCTCTGGGATTAGAGAAATTAATTCCAGAAGTATGGGTTTCAAATATGCCTGCGGCTAAGGCAGTTCGAAAGAAGCCATCGAACAATCAGTTCGTTGCTAAAGCCGTTCGAAAGAAGGTGATGAACTGACATGGCTACTGCATTAACAAGAATCAGCAAATACTGGAATGCTTTTACGACCCCTCCTGGCCAATATATTCCGGATGTCGGTCGGTCGTATTCATTGAATCCGGATCGGCCTTATTTCACCGGTGGAAACGAACGCTCCATTGTTTCGGCATTGTATAATAGGGTTGCTCTCGACGTGTCGGCATTGACGATTCGGCATTGCCGATTGAATTCTCAAGGCCAATATGTCGAGGAAATCAGAGATTCCTTGGACGATTGTTTGAACGTTGCAGCTAACATCGATCAAACCGGTCGTCAATTCATTCATGATTTGACGAATACCATGTTCGATGATGGTGTTGCGGCGGCAGTCCCGGTAAAGACATCCGACAATCCAAACTCGTTCGGTTCGTATGATATTTACGAACTGAGGGTTGGAAGGGTCATCGCTTGGATGCCACAGCATGTTCGAGTATCGGTATACAACGATATTTCCGGTCAACGAGAAGAGCTCGTTCTTCCCAAGACTTGGGTGGCAATCGTCGAGAATCCGTTATATTCGGTCATGAATGAGCCGAATTCGACGCTTCAACGACTCATTCGGAAACTTAATTTGTTGGACGCAATAGATGATCAGTCCAGTTCTGGAAAGTTGAATTTGATTCTTCAACTTCCTTATACGATTAGGTCTGATGCTCGTCGTAAGGAAGCCGAACGTCGTCGCAAGGAAATGGAGAAGCAGCTTGCTGATTCTAAGTTTGGTGTCACTTATACCGATGGCACCGAACGTGTTATTCAATTGAATCGATCACTTGATAACAATCTCCTTGACCAGATCAAATACCTGTCACCTATGCTGTATGGTCAATTGGGCGTATCGGAAGCCATTGCCAATGGCACTGCTACTCCTGAGGAAATGCTGAATTATTATAATCGTACGATCGAACCGATTATTTCATCGATCTGCGATGCAATGAATGCTAAATTCCTCACGAAGACCGCTCGATCTCAAGGACAGACCATTAAGTTCTTCCGAGATCCGTTCAAGCTGGCTCCGGTCGATCAGATTGCCGAACTCGCTGATAAGTTCACTCGAAACGAGATTATGACCTCGAACGAATTCCGTTCAGTTCTCGGCATGTCTCGAGTCGACGATCCTGCTGCCGATGAGCTTCGTAATAAGAACCTCAACAAGGCGGATTCCGGATCAGATATGTCCGGTCTTACTGATGAAGGTCAGTCCGAAGGCTCCGACGAAGAACCAATGACTCAGGAACGATACGATGCGGCAATGGCAGCGTTCGATAAGAATGATGCCGATCTTGCAGATCTTGAAAAGGAACTGGAATGACCGAATCGTTTGAACACTACGCATCAAAGTATTATGATCCAGTCAAAGCTCATGAATATTACATGAAGACTAGACAGCTTAAAGGATATAATACTCAAGGCAAGACATTGAATGATGAAGGTAAGCAAGCGAAAACTTATATTACTAAGAAAGTCCGAGAGGAACGTGACTCGGTTCTCAAGAAGGAACAGAGTAATCGGAATCAAAAGATTTATTCATCTTCAGTGGAAATGTCCAATCAGATTCGTCAGTTGCGATTGCAGATGAAACAACTCACTCCTGAAAAGAAGAAGACACTCGGTAAGCAGATTCAACGCAAGATCGCTGGATTGCGCGAAGATAATGCTCGAGCAAAAGCTGATTTTCAGAAGAAGTATAGCGAGTTTGCGAAGAAGACTCGGTCTGATTATTCGAAGACTCTGGATAGTGAAATCAATAAACTCTATTCAGATGCTTCGATGACCAAAGCTGTTCAGACGAAGAAAAAGTCTAGAACGAAGAAATAACATCAATTCAAGAAAGGAGTGATTCATATGGCTGATGGCTTTAAGAGTGATTTCAGTGGCTACGCTACAAAGAACAATGTTCTTTGCTCTGATGGCCGAGTCATTCGTAAAGACGCGTTTGCCGATCAGGATGGCACCGTGGTTCCTCTGGTGTTCCAGCATGATCATACCAGTCCGCTTTCGGTGATCGGTAAGGCATTGCTGGAAAACCGTGATGATGGCGTCTATGCATATGGCTATTTGAATGATACCGATGCTGGTAAGGCTGCTCGTGGTATCATTCAACACGGCGATATGATGTCGCTGTCCATTGCCGCCAATAAGGTAGTCCAGGAAGGAGCCGATGTGCTTCATGGTAAGATCCGTGAAGTGTCGTTGGTCTTTGCTGGGGCTAACCCAGAGGCGACTATTGACAACGTGATTCGTCATTCTGATGATGGTGACTCGTTTGAGGATCCGTCCTCGATTAGTGCTAATTTCCTGTGCGAGATCGAACAAGGTGACGAGTCTGGAGATCCTTCGGAGGTATTCTCTGAAGATTCTCTGAATGAAGTGCTTCACGCAGATGCAAATGTGGAGAAGCACAAGAAAGAGGATGAACCAGCTTCCGACGGTTCTGCCAAACAAACCGCAAAATCCAAAGAAACTGATTCTGACGATTCCGAATCGGATGACGAGGATCCTCAGAAGATCTACGACAGTCTGAACGATAAGCAGAAGGCGCTTGTCGAAGGTCTTGTTGGTATGGCTCTGAATGAGGGTAAGACCAAATCGGCTAAGACCGAGGGCGAACAATCCAATAAACAGCAAACCGTCGAACAGTCGGCGGATGAAGGAGATGAAATGAATATCTTCGAACACAATGCTACCGAAGGCGCTACGTCTTTCGAGCACTCTGATGATTATCAGAGCTTTATGCATTCTGAAGGTGTGAAGGGCGCTACTGATTTCGCCCATGCTCAGGAGAACTTCTTCCGAGCTGCTCAGCGAGATCCGTCTGGTTCTCTTCAGAAGTTCGTGCTTCAGCATGCCCAGAATTACGGCATCAAGAACATTGACGTGTTCTTCCCGGATGCCCGCGCCGAGCGCACTGAGCCCGATCTGTACAAGCGCGACACCGAGTGGGTGGCTGGCCTTCTGAACGGCGTCCATAAGGTTCCGTGGACTCGCATCAAGTCCGCATACGTTGACCTGACTCCGGATGAGGCTCGTGCTAAGGGCTTCACGCTTGATCGTAACAACAACCATCGCAAGTTCGATGAAATGATCACGGCCTACAAGCGTCAGACCACGCCGACCACTATCTACAAGAAGCAGAAGGTGGACCGTGATGACGTGCTTGACATCACCGAGTTCTCCGTGGTCAACTTCCTGATGCGTGAGATGCGTATTCAGCTCGATGAGGAAGTCGCTCGTGCAATTCTTATCGGCGACGGCCGTGATGTTTCCGCCGAGGATCATATCAACACCGAATGCATTCGTCCGGTTGTTTTCGACGACGATCTGTACGTAATGCATTCCGTGGGTAAGGCTGACGAAACTCAGACCGCTCTGGTTGACCGTATTCGTCAGTCCAAGGTCGGCTACATGGGTTCAGGCGTTCTGACCGCATATGTTTCCCCGACTCTACACGCCAGTTTCGCCGTGCAGCGTGATCAGATGGGTCGTCGTATGTACGATTCCGACGCCGCTCTGGCCTTCGAGCTCGGTGTCCAGAAGATTGTCGAGGTTCCGCTACTCGAGAACTTCAAGCTGAAGAATAATAACATCCTTCAGGCTATCATCATCGATCCTCGCGACATCACCGTCGGCACCGATCGTGGCGGCGATGTGACGTCGTTCAACGACTTCGACATCGATTACAACCATTACAAGTACCTGATTGAGACTCGTATGTCCGCCGCTCTGACCAAGCCGAAGTCCGCGATCGTGATCGAGGCAGCCCCAAAAGAGTGACGCCTCCTGAACCGACTGACAAGAAGGTGATCGCCATCACGGTCACTCCTTCCACGCAGTCGATCGTTATCGGAGGCACTGCTCAGCTCAAGGCGACAGTTACCCCTACTGATGCGACCAATCAAAATGTCAAGTGGTCTTCCAAGGAGGACTCCATTGCTTCCGTATCTGAGTCCGGTGTCGTGACCGGAAAGACCGCTGGTCTTGCCCATATCGTGGCCTCTGCCCAGGATGGCAGCAACGTGACTGGTGAGACCCAAATCACGGTGACCGCGCCGACACTTGGCGAATTGACGGTTGGCGTCACGCCGATGTCCGGTGAATATTTGGTGACGGTGAACCCCGATCCTGAGAGCGGCAACGCTCTGTATTATCGTGTGACCGAAGCGAATGGCGCTCCGACGATCACGTATGATCAGACGGTGACGACGTCCGAATGGACTGCGTTCTCCGCAGGACAGAAGGTCACCGGCACCAAGGGCCAGGTCCTCTCCGTGGTCGAATTGACTGCCGATGGCAAGGCTCGCAAGTTCGGTAAGGCAGTGCTTCCTGGACATTCCGCTTGATATAAGGGTGATCAATGGCCCGATTCGCTGGAGCAGTAGGATTCGCGGAACAGGTGAAGACGGCTCCCGGTGTATATCGAGATGAAATTGTCGAACGACAGTATACAGGCACTGTCGTTCGCAATACCGTTCGTTGGGATACCGGGTCCGAGGTGAATGAACCGATGCGACTGGATCAGTCGATATCGATCATCTTGGACCCGTATTTCAACAATCATCTGCAAGCGTTGCGTTATGTGCGTTGGATGGGCGGACTGTGGAAGATCGCATCCGTTCAGATAGAACGCCCCCGTGTTATATTGCAACTAGGAAGTGAGTATCATGAGCAGACCCCGTGAGGAGCTACAACGGATACTTGAGAATCTCATGAGCGAAGCCTATGAGGCACTTCCCGATGATGTTCGCAATGTGACACCGAATTATTCGGAGCATGTGTATTTCCAGGCTCCGTCCAGAATCGAATATCCCGCAATCGTCTACGAACGGACGAGCGCCGATACGCAGTTCGCCGATGATGCTCCTTATATCTATGAGAAGCGTTATCAGGTGACTGTCATCGAAAAGGATCCCGATTCATCCATACCAGATCGAGTCGCGATGCTTCCGAAATGCCTCTTCGACAGGCATTACGTCGCTGAAAACCTGCATCACGACTCATTTGTAATTTATTTCTGAAAGGAGTATCCCAATGGCAGCTCTTGTTTGGGATAAGACCGGTGAACGTACGTATGAGACCGGTGTCGATCATGGCGTTCTGTTTGTCATGAAGGAAGACGGCAGTGGTTATGAGGCCGGTGTCGCTTGGAACGGTCTGACCGGCGTCACCGAATCCCCGTCCGGTGCCGAAGCTTCCGCTCAGTATGCCGATAACATCAAGTATCTGACCCTGACTTCCGCCGAGGAATTCGGCGCCACCATCGAGGCCTTCACCTATCCGCCGGAGTTCGCCCCGTGCGATGGTCAGGCTTCGCCGGCTGTTGGTGTTACCGTCGGCCAGCAGGCTCGTCGCAAGTTCGGTTTCTCGTACCGTACCAAGATCGGCAACGACACCGCCGGCATCAACTACGGTTACAAGCTGCACTTGATCTATGGCGCCACCGCAGCTCCGTCCGAGCGTGAGTATGCAACCGTCAACGACTCTCCCGAGGCTCAGACGTTGAGCTGGGAGATTTCGACCGATCCGGCCGAAACCGGAGTTGACGGCATCACCGCAACCGCTCAGGTCACCATTGATTCCACCAAGGCCAATAAGACCAAGCTCAAGGAGCTCGAGGATAAGCTGTACGGACGTGGCTCCAGCTCTTCTTCGACCCTGCCTTCGATCACCGAAGTGATCAATATGTTCAAGACCGTATCTGCGACCGTTGAAGAGGCGAGCGGTCTCGCTCTCGACGAACCGAATGCTCTCGCTCTGTCCTGAGTCGTTCAAAATAGGAAGTAATTCTTCCTGGCCACCTTTATGGTGGTCAGACTCTCTGGAAGATAACAACATTAGTCACAATCGATGTTATACGTTTTCTTGACCACAGTCTTTCAGAGGGCCTGACCATTGTAACGGAAAGGAGCTATCATGACTCTCAATGGTATCGATATCTCGAATTGGCAGGCTGGCATCAATCTTGCCGCCGTTCCCGCCGACTTTGTTATCGCGAAGGCCACTCAGGGAACCGGATACGTGTCCCCCGACTGCGCTCGACAGGTCGAACAGGCACGTCAGGCCGGAAAGCGTTTCGGCGTGTATCATTACGTCTCCGGCGGCAATGCCGTCGCCGAGGCTAATTACTTCGTCGACAATTGCGCTAATTGGGTCGGCAAAGGCCTGTTCTGCATCGATTGGGAATCCGATGAGAATTCCGCTTGGGGCAACGAGGGTTATCTCGAACAGCTAGTCGCTCAGGTGAAGGTTCGTACCGGTGTTCCTCCGCTCATTTATACGTCGGCATCTCGTTATGCTCAGGTCGCCGCTGTCGCCAATCGTCAGAACTGCGGTCTGTGGATCGCACAGTATGCAAATAACGTCCCTACCGGCTATCAGGATACTCCTTGGAACGAAGGCGCTTACGTTTGCGTCATTCGCCAGTATTCTTCCACCGGTCGTCTTCCGGGTTATGGCGGAAATCTGGATCTGAATAAGTTCTACGGTGATGGAGCCACGTTCGACAAGTATGTGACTGGTGGCGGAAACGCTTCGAACGTTCCTCCTTCACAGCCTGCCGATCCGCTCGCAGGGCGTTCCGATGACGATCTCGCCAATGCCGTGATTCGCGGCGAATTCGGCGACGGCGATGCTCGCAAGCAGAAGCTCGGCGGTCGTTATGCCGCCGTTCAGGCGTTGGTGAATCAGAAGCTCGCTGCTCCCGTATCCTCGGGTCGGACATATACGGTTCAGCCCAACGATACACTGTCGACGATCGCCGCAAAACTTGGCGTGGATCAGTCTCAGATCAGCGGATTCCATTCCGGCAATCCCGACTTGATTTATCCAGGTGAAGTGCTGAATATTTCCGGAGGATCATCCCAGTCGACTGCCGAATACTACACAGTTCAGTCGAATGATAATCTGTCGACTATTGCCGCTAGTTTTGGCACCAGTTGGCAGCACATTCGTGATCTGAATGGTTTGTCGAATCCTGATCTTATCTATCCTGGTCAGGTTCTTCGCGTTAGGTAAGGAACGATTATGCTCGAGCTCACTCTTCCCAAGGTTGAGGGTTATGACGAGAACACCGGAACGTTCGTTGCCGCTGCACCCGCTGTAACCCTCAGGCTCGAGCATAACCTCGTCGCGATCTCAAAATGGGAATCAAAATTTAAGAAGCCATTCTTCTCCAAGGAATCCAAAACCGAAGAGGAGAGCAATTATTACATTTGGTGCATGGATCAGGATTCCGAACATGCCCTTTCTTTATATTTTCGCTTGACCGATGCCGATAGGTATGCCATTCAGGATTACATCGTCGATCCTCATACGGCTACGGTGATTAATGATCGACGGGAAACGAAGGCACATGCCAATTCGTTCACGTCTTCCGAGACCATCTACGCCGCGATGACTGCTCGAGGCATTGATTGGAGCGCTCAATATTGGCATATCAATCGTTTGTTGACATTGATACGTCTCATCGATGTGGAAAATTCGAAGGGCGATAAGCACAATCGTATGAGCGCCAAAGACAACCGATCCGAACGTGCTCGCATCCTTGCTGAGAATCGTAAACGTTTTAATACGAGAGGTTAGTCATGACAGGTATCAGGGTGGAGGTCAATGGCAACTTCAGTGGCCTTGATCGTTTTATTACTAACATCAAAGAGCAACGATATCTCAAAGTTCTGGATCAAATCGGACGTCGAGGCGTTGATGCTTTGTCCAATGCCACGCCTGTCGATAGTGGCGCGACCGCTGCTGCTTGGGGATATGAGGTCCATAGGTCGAAGCATCGATCAGAAATCATTTTTACCAATTCCAATGTCAATAACGGCGTGAACATCGCCATTATCCTCCAATACGGACACGGCACCGGAACTGGCGGATATGTTGCCGGAAGAGATTATATCAACCCGGCATTGGCAAAAACATTCGATCAATTGGCTGATGAAGCCTGGAGGACGATGAACAATGGCTAACATTGATGAACGTGTGGTCAAGCTGTCCATGGACGATTCGTCCTTGCAGCAAGGTGTATCTCGTGTTACCAAGGCTTTGGCACAGCTTAAGAAGGCGTTCAAATTCAGCGACACCAAGTCGTTTGCAGAGCTTGATAGAGCCGCTAAGAAAGTCAAGTTCGATAATGTCGCTAAGTCCGCTTCGGATATGCAGAAAAGCATCAATCAAGCGACGAACAAGGCGACAAATGATTTTGCCGAGATGGGATCCGGCGCTCAAAAAAGCATCCAACAGATCGGAACGGCAGCCGGTAATGTTCCGATCGATGATGTCTCTCGCGCAGCCAATAAGATGGCCGTGCAAGTTCAGGGATCCGCGAGTGAGGCCAATTCAGCCATTGGAAAGATCGGAACCGATACCTCCGGTCTGGAACAAACCAATGGGGCTTTGGACAAGCTCAAAATGGCAATAAGTTCTTTCGGGAACAATATCGGCAATGCCATGTCCGAGTTTCACGCTGCACCGGTGGTGGCTGAAATCGACGGCATCGGTTCCGCTTTCAGCAAACTTGAGAGTGTCGGAATTGTCGCCATGGGTAATCTTGTGGCCAAGGCGGTTTCGGCCGGAGCGCAGATCGCTTCGGGTCTTACGAACGGAATTCGTGATGGCTTCTCAGAATACGAGCTTCAGCTGAACTCCGTTCAGACCATTCTGGCTAATACCCAGAAGGAAGGTACCAATCTTACTCAGGTCAATACGGCTCTTGATCAGCTGAATACATACGCCGATAAGACTATCTATAATTTCGCTGAGATGACTCGAAACATCGGTACGTTCACGGCTGCCGGTGTCGATCTTCAGACCTCTGTAAGCGCGATCAAGGGTATCGCCAACCTTGCCGCTATCTCTGGTTCGAGTTCTCAGCAGGCTTCGACGGCCATGTATCAGCTGTCCCAGGCATTGGCTACTGGCACAGTTAAACTCATGGATTGGAACTCGGTGGTCAACGCCGGCATGGGCGGACAAGTATTTCAGGATCTGTTGATCCAGACTTCTGAAAAACTTGGCACCGGTGCCAAACAATATATCGCGGCCGAAGGCTCATTCCGTGATTCACTTCAGAAGGGTTGGCTCACTTCAGACGTTCTGACTCAGTCATTGGATATTCTAGCCATGGATATCACTGATGTTGAGAAAGCCGTTCAATCCCTGGTATCCAAGGGCTATACTGAGGAAGAAGCGAGACAACTGGTTCAGCTCGCACAGACTGCTCAGGATGCCGCAACCAAAGTTAAGACTTTCTCGCAGCTCATTGACACCACGAAAGAGGCTATAGGTTCTGGTCTATCTCAGTCATTTGAGATTCTATTCGGTGATTTCGAAGAGTCAAAGGATCTTTGGACTGGACTTTCTGACGCTATTAATGGCGTCATCAGTGCGGATGCAAATGCTCGAAATCAATTGCTTACCAACGGATTCGCTTCCGGTTATAAGCAGCTGATCTCCGAGGGTATTGTTGACACTCAAAGTTTCCAGGATATTCTCACTAATCTTGGTGGTCAGGATCATGTCAGCGGACTTATCAAGCAATATGGAAGCTTTGAGAAGTCGCTTCGTGCTGGTTGGTTGACAGCTGGAATGCTGAAAGACGGCGTGGCTCAACTAACGCAAAAAGTCGATGGCTATGATGATGCGACCAAACAAAGTCTTGGCATCACCAACGAACAGATCAATCAGCTTCATGCATTGAATGAAGGGCTTCAAAATGGCAGTATTTCCGCTGAGGAATTCGCCAAAAAGATGTCCCAGATGTCTGGTCGTGAGAATGTCATCCAAGGTCTTAAGAATGTCTTTTCCTCACTTGGTCAGATATTCAAGGCAGTGGGCGAGGCCTATAGAAATATATTTCCTCCCGCAACAGGCGATCAGGTATATTCCCTGACGCAAAAATTCAAGGCATGGTCAGAAACGCTCAAACCGAGTGCTGAAACACTTGATCGCATCAAGCGTATCGCTTCCGGTTTCTTCTCCACCATAAGCATCGGCATCCAGGCTGTGAAGAGCTTCGGCGACATGATTGCGAGGGCTTTCGGTAGCAACGGAGCCGGGGCTATGTTCGATGGTCTATTTTCCGGGGCCGCAGCTTTGGGTGATTGGCTCACCGAACTGAATGCCAATATCAAGCAGTTCGGTATTTTCGACGCTATCGCCCAGAAGGTCGGGAATACCATCGGTGGATTTTTAGATAAGATCAGTCTCGGAACAAGTTCCTTCGCCGGATTCAAGACCGCTATTTCCGATACGTTCTCCGGAGCGTTCGATAAGATCGGAACCGCGCTCGATTGGGTCTGGAACAAGCTTAAGGATTTCGCAACCTGGGTTAAAGACAATATCTCCGCTGGCGATATTCTCGCGGGACTTACTGGCGGAGGCATATTCGTTATCGGTAAGAAGATTTCCGATATTCTGGATCCTATTAAAGAGGTCATAGGTAAATTATTTGGCAAGAAGGGCGATGCGAACCTGTTTAAGGGCTATGTCGAGACATTCAGTGAAGCCCTTGATACGCTTAAGGAATCGGTTTCTGCTTTCACCGGATCCATCAAAGCATTCACCCTTCTTGAAATCGCGGTTGCCATCAGTCTTCTCGCTAATGCCATTCGCAAGATGGCCGGTTTGAGAATGCCCGATATTGCTGTCGGTTTGGCCGCAATGGGTGCCATGATGGCGATGCTGAACCGGTCAATGAAATCAATCGCCAAGACGGTTGATGCATTTGACACCAAGGGCATCATAAAGACCGGAATCGCGACGATCGCTTTCGCCAAGGCGATCAACATGCTTGCCGGCGCTCTGCAATCGATGGGCACCATGGATTGGGGCAGCATAGCTCGTGGCCTCACAGCCATGGGTGGAGCAATGGTCGAGATGGCCGGAGCCATGAAGTTGCTGTCGTTCTCCAAGGCGTCCATATCCACCGCTGTGAGCACGGTCATTCTCGCCAAAGCCATGCAGCTTATCGTGGAGCCTTTGAAAGCTCTGGGTGCCATGGATTGGGAATCCATCGGCCGAGGTCTTGCCGCCATGGGCGGGGCTCTCGGCGAAATGGCCGTGGCTCTCACCGTCGTTGGCAAAATCGCCGGGTTCTCGAGTTTGTTCGCTGCCGGTTCGATTCTCATGGTGGTGTCCGGACTTGACGATATTTCCACTGCACTTAAGTCGCTTGGTGCCATGTCTTGGGACGAGATCGGTCGGGGTCTCACCGCCATGGGCGGAGCCTTGACCGAAGTGGGTGCGGTCATCATCGCCGTCGACAAGATCTCCGGCTTCAGTAGCTTATTTGCTTCCGGTGCCATAGCTATTGTCATCGAGGGGCTGTGGGATCTGACCACATCGTTCAATGCGATGGCGACGAATGATTGGGCATCCATTGGCCGAGGTCTCGTCGCTATGGGTGGCGCTCTTGGTGAAGTGGCTGCGGTCATAATCGCCGTCGATAAGATCTCCGGTTTCAGCAGCATATTTGCTTCCGGAGCCATAGCGATTGTGATGAACGGTTTGTATACGATGGCGCAATCGTTCACGCTTCTGGCCGTCAATTCTTGGGACGAGATCGGCCGAGGTCTCGTCGCTATGGGTGGCGCTCTTGGTGAAATCGGATTGGTCACCGGCGCACTGGGTAAGATTGCCGGAATGTCCGGTCTTTTCGGTGCCGGAGCCATTTTCATCACCATCCAAGGTTTGCAGCAGCTTGCGCAGGCGTTCAATTCGTTCGCACAATATGACTGGTCTCAGGTCGGCATCGGTCTTGTGGCCATGGGCGGTGCCTTGGCCGAGGTCGCCGGTATTTCCGGTGCGGTGGGCAAGATCGCCGGTCTTGCCGGAATCATCGGCGCCGGAACCATCTACGTAGCTGTGCAGGGTCTTCAGCAATTGGCCACGTCATTCCAGATGTTTGCGTCTATGTCTTGGGACGAGATCGGCCGAGGTCTCGTCGCTATGGGTGGCGCGTTGGCGACCGTGGGCGGCATGTCCGCCGCGCTCGGTACGATCGCCGGTCTTGCCGGAATCATCGGTGCCGGAACCATTTTGATCGTGGTTCAGGGTCTTGACGATTTGGCCAATGCCTTGATGAAATTCGGCGCCATGGATTGGGGCACCATCGGAAGAGGCATTACCGCCATGGCCGGAGCCATGGGTGCCGCTGGTCTTGGTGCGGTGCTGAATACCTTGTCCGGGTTCGGTGCCAATGCCATAGCGACCTATGCCAAACCGCTTGGCGATCTTGCCGATTCCGTCAAGAAGTGGTCTGGCGTTACGCTTCCTCCGGATCTGACTTCGAATCTCGGATCGCTTGCCGATGGCGTCGGCAAGTTCACGTTCAGTGGCTGGGGAGCTGACGCCATATCCAAAATTCCGGATCCATTGGGACGACTCGCCGATGCTGTTGGGAAGTGGAGTTCGGTCTCTGTTCCGGACGGAATAAACCAGCAAATGCAAGATCTCGCCGATGGTGTTGGATCGTTCTGGGGAGCGGGTTGGGGCGCCGATTCACTTGCCAAGGTCACCGGTCCGATCGGAGATCTTGGAACTGCTCTCAAGAAATGGACCGATGTCACTATTCCGGATGGCATTGGCGGCAAGCTCGGCTCTCTTGCCGATGGCGTTGCCGCTTTCTGGAATACTATTCCAGGCGGAATATCGTTGGGGATCATCGGGCCTCAGATCGGCGATCTGGCAGCTCAGGTCGAGAAATGGAATGGTGTTGCGATTCCATCTGGAATCGGATCCGGTCTATCAGACATCGCCAAAGGCGTCAAAGCCCTTGGCACAACGAGCGACTCGATCGCCACTGCTCAATCGGCTGTTGGGTCCATCAAAACAATCATGACTGATATGGGATCGATGAATACAATTGATCTCACTGGGTTGGTGTCGTCGATTCAGCAGTTTGTTTCAGCTATAAACTCGCTATCGACGACTGCCACGTCCGCTCCAGGACAATTCAGGGAATTGAATTCATCGATTTCATCATCAATGACTGGTATTTCTGATGCATTCATCGATTCCGTTCCATCGATTCAATCGTCGATTACGACGCTGAACACGGCATTGAGCACTGGTTTCGTCTCGTTGCAAACATCGTTGTCGAGTTCGATGACATCGATTCAGACGCAAATCACGCTCTTTGGATCCGAAAACCAATTGGCATTCGCGTCCATTCAATTGGCGTTCTCGACGGCGTTGCTTGGCATATCGACTACCGTTACCGGTATGGCCACCATCATCTCGGTTGGCATGTCGGCGATGAGTGCCGCCGTCGTGAGCGGTTCGGCTGCCATCACGGCGTCTTTGATCCCGTTGACAGTGACATTTGCATCGATTGCTGGCATAATCGGAGTCCAACTGGGAGCGATGGCTTCCATCGTACAGTCTCGAATGATCGAAACGGCTTCAGCTGTCAATTCCGGATCGGGTATGATCCGTTCGGCCTTGAACACTCTCGCCACTTGGTTGAGCGGTTTCGCTTCCACCTGGCAGGCATCGTTCACGCCGATAATCGGAGCCACTCGTACCGGTCTCAACCTGGTCGCTCAGGCGATTTCTTCGTACAACGGTCGTTTCTCGCAAGAGGGACGTAGTTTGGCGAATAGTCTGGGCAGCGGCATGCGTTCTGGTATCGGCAATCTGTCCGGCATCTTCAATAGCGCTCTGAGCGCCGCCGTCGATGGTGCTCGTGCATATCGAGGAAGCTTCGAGAGTGCCGGTTCCTATCTGGCAGCCGGTTTGGCCGTGGGTATATCACGCAATTCCGGTGCTGTCAGCCGAGCCGCAGCAGATGCCGTGTCGAATGCGGTGACGGCAGCCAAGAAAGCTGGCGATATCAATTCGCCGTCTCGTGTCATGGCCAAGGTCGGTATGTGGTTCGACAAGGGTCTGGAGAACGGCATTGCCGATAATGTCGGCGGCGTCGTTCGAGCCGCAGAGGCCATGATGGCAAGCGGCATCGATGTCATCGATTCCTCGCTGAGTAATATCGGCAAGCTCGACATTCCGGATTTCGACGTCAATCCGACCATCACTCCGGTGATGGATCTGTCGGTGGTCGAGGGTCAGGCCGCGTATCTGGATTCTCTGCTGTCCAACACGGTCGGCGTCGGATATTCGTCCAAGATGATCGACAAGATCACTGCTATGCCTCGTCAGAGGGATGTCGGTCGTGCTGCCGACACCGCTGAGAAGACCCCTCAGCAGGTCATCAACAACTACGACTTCACGCAGAACAACACTTCTCCGAAGGCGCTCAGTCGTTATGATATCTACAAGCAGACCCGTACGCAGTTCCGTCAATTCGAGCAAATGAATCGAAATGGAGGTCGATGATGTTCCAGTCAATGACTGTTACGAATGCTCGTGGCGACACGCTCGATCTCCCCATCCGAAACCCAATGGCGACTGGCTACAATGTCGTCGCCATTGATGGTCTCGGACCGGTCGATGCCGTGTTACAGACCAGCAATACCGTCACTACCGATGGCGTGCTCTTTAATGGCGCCCGTAAGGATGAACGTGAGATTACCATTAATCTTGCGTATTACCCTGACGCCGGTAAAAGCATCGAAGAGCTTCGGCATGGAACCTACAAGTATTTCCCTGAAAAAGAGGAAGTCACTTTGGTGTTCCATGCCGAGACCCGTTCGGTTCGTACTACCGGTATTGTCGAATCGAACGATATTTCGATATTCTCGGAAAAAGAAGCGTCGTCCATCGTCGTCAAATGTCCCGATCCATGGTTCAGGATTGATGATGAGCAGAATAGAATTACATCGTTTTCTAACGTGGAACCGGCGTTCGAATTCCCATTCAACTGGACGAATAATCCAGTGAGTGAACCGAATGCTTTATGGTTTGGTGCTATTCAGAACATGCATTCGAAAAACATCATGTATGATGGCGAATCTGAAGTCGGCGTGATCATCCATATGTCATTTGATGCGCCGGCGCACAACATTCGTATTTATAATGAAGACGCTGGTCAGGAAATCGATATTTTCACGGACAAAGTCGGACAGATCATTACCGATGGCATCAAACAAGGCGACGAATTGGTTATTTGCACCATTCCGAAACAGAAGTCGGTTGAGGTCATACGAGATGGTATTTCCTATAATATTCTTAATGCCATCAATCGAGACGTGCGATTCATCACGTTACATAAAGGCGCGAATACCATCGTATATTCTGCCGATTCTGGAGTGGATAGCATCCACATGTCGATCGAGAACGAAACGTTGTATACAGGAGTGTGACGTTATATGGCGGAACAGTTAAACAAACGTTCTATGCAGCTGTTCGTGCTCGATAAGAGTTTCGAAGTCGTCAGCCTATGCGATACGTTCAGTTCACTCATTTGGACTGAACGGTATTCGGGGTATGGCGACTTCGAACTCTACCTCCCAGCTTCAATAGAGAACATCAACATGTTCCCTAGAGGGTTTTATCTGTCGTTGATCGAGCCTCCGGTATACGATAAGAACGGTAAGAAAATCGAAGTTCGTAACGATGTCATGATCGTCGAGAAAACAGAACTCAGCACTGATCTCGAAGAAGGTGATCGGCTAGTCGTATCCGGTCGTTCGCTCGAATCGTTACTGCTTCGACGAGTGATTCCGAAGAAAGTCAAATACGAATCGGCAGATCCTCGAGAAATAATCAAGACGATTCTCAATGAAAACATCATTGATCCCTCGGAACCAGCACGAAAGATCCATAACTTCAAAATAGCAATGGATTCTTCACAACGACCGGATACGAAAGACAAACGGACCTATGAATTCGATGGCGATTATGTGTATGATGCCATTAAAACCATATGCGACGACTATGATTGGGGTTTTTCGCTCGATCTAAAAACCGATGATAATTGGCGGACATCATATTTGGCGTTCTCCACTGTGTATGGTACCGATCGTTCATACGAACAGACCAAGAATCCATATATGGTATTTTCGCCAAGGTTCGACAATCTTGTTTCTTCAGATACGATCGAAGATGATACCGAATTTTATAATTCGGCGTACGTCGCATCAACCGAGGAGACCAAGGACAATAAAACTCGTCGTCTGATCAAATATGTGCCTAATAATTCCGGACGTTCTGAATGGGATATCCGAGAAACGTTTTACACCAATTCCGATGCCAAACTGAATGACGGAAACAACAATCCTCGTCCCGATTCTGATATTTATTCGGAACTCGAAAAATATGGTAAAGATGAATTAAAGACTCAGAAGTCCAATGATTCATTCAATGCCGAAATAGCATTACTGAATTCGGTGCAGTATCATCGTGATTACGACATTGGTGATCTTATTCAGTTTGATAATGTGTACGGCGTCAATAGAACTGCAAGAATCACCGAATATGTTCGCAATGAAGATGATAATGGGTATCGGGAATATCCGACATTCACGCCTCTTTCCGTTGAGGGTATTGATGGTTTGGAGGATTCGTATAGTAATTACGTGCTTGATCATTATGGCAATACCATTAATGAAGGATACACCTAATCGAAAGGAGATCTGAATGACATATACTTCAGGATTCTTCAATTCGGTCAATCATGACCGAACGTACGATGCTGATACTTTCGGTTCCATGTTCGATGGCGTCATCAATGACGGCGTCTTTCGTACTTGGGGCGAGGGTATGATCGTCAGAGCCGTTGGCGGCATGACCGTGACCGTCGGAACTGGTCGGGCATGGTTCAATCATACATGGACTGTGGTCACAGCAGACGAGCGTTTGACTTTGCCTGCCGCATCATCTTCCATGTCTCGTATCGATTCTGTGGTATTGCGTGTCGATAAGAATACGTCGGTTCGACGGAATCGCATTTACATCAAATCTGGGCAAGCATCTGGTTCGCCAACAAGGCCATCACTCGAAAATACGACACTGGTCCATGAGTATCGGCTTGCTGATATTCGTATTGAACATGGTGCTACCGCCATCACACAATCGAATATCACGAATCAGATCGGACGTGACACGTCGTTCGCTGCAATCGTGAACAACACTTTCGATTCGGCGAAACTGATCATGCAATGGGAATCACAATTCCAGGATTTCATTGCCAAGTCGACGCTTGATCCTAAAGTATTGAGCCCGATCAGCACGGCCATGATCGATAGCATGTTTAGGGTGTGAGTTATGGTAAGAATTAATGCTCTTCCACGAATTACCGGGTCTCCGGCTGATTCCGATGGAATATTACTTGACTCAACTGTTGGTGATAGTGGAGTTCGCATCGTCCTCTGGTCGGTCATGAAAACCGTCCTGAGTGGTATCTTCGCGTCCAAGTCGCATCGGCATAATGCCAATGAGATTGACGGAACCGTATCCAGTGCGACATCCGCCACGAACGATTCCACCGGTCAGAACATCGCCTCGACCTACGTAAAGGAACTCACTGTGAACGGTAGAACCGTCACGGTGAAACGCGGTAATAACACCACGTACACGTTCCAAACGCAGGACACCAATACGACCTATCCGATCGCCAGCGATACACAAGACGGTTTGATGTCCAAAGCCGCACATGCGGATTTAGTATGGACTCACGACAGATACCTCGAGCACGTGGAGATCACGAATCACGGAAGCGTTCCCGCGTTACGTTTCTGGAATCAATCTCCGACAAGCGGTCTCGGCCAAGGTATCTATATTGACGCCGCGACCACGACTAAGTCGGGGATTATGAGTCTCGAGGATAAGAAGACGCTGGATTATTATAACGAACATGGTAATAATCATTACGGCGTCGTGAAGATCGAGACGTCATTTATTGACAAGTTGTTCCGCGAGACCATTCCCGGGGGGTTGGCCGATTCTAGCGATGACTACATCGTGGATCAGGCTTATCAGGTCATTATCGCTGATGAAAGAAGCTGAGAAACTTGGAATGATATATTCACTCGAATCTCTTCATTATACCATATACATCCATCAACCAGTAAAGGAGACAAAATGACAAGGATTCTCAATCAGGCAGGCAATGAGCTTGAACCGGACAAGGTCGATCTTACCAAGGGCAAGCTCGTCGATGAAACCATCACGGTCGAACATCCTGCCGTGGAGGCTGTCGAGGAACAGTCTCATGTCGAAACCCTGAAGATCTATTACCAGACCGGCGACGACGGCCAACCGCTGATCGGAAGTGACGGACAGAAGGTCGAATTCGGCCGTGACGTTCGAACGGTGATCGACGTCCCGGGTGTCGAGGGCAAGGACGCTTGGACCGAACAGGAACAGATCAGTCGATACATCCCATACACCAGCGAGGAACTCAATAAAATCGCCAAGGACAAGGCGGACGATCAGGCCAGTGCAGCCGTTGCGGCCGCTGAAAAGTCGGCGATTCACATCATCGTGAAGAACCTCGCTCCTTCTCTGTCCACATACGAGCTGTTGCAGGTCGCCGCGATTCTTCCGAACTGGGATGCGTCGAAGCCGTATTCCGAGGACGACGTCGTTCGCTATAAGCAGAGTCTGTATCAGGCGATCGGCGAGGTTCCGGTCAACACCGTCCCCGATACCTCGATCGACAAGTGGAAGGATCTGACGAAGCCGGTCGATGGGATCGCACGATGGGTGCAACCGAATAGTGCTGAAAACGCATACGATTCAGCGGCTGTTGTCATGCATGACGATCAGCAGTGGGCCTCCAATGAGGACTACAACATGCATGAACCCGGAGTCGATGGCTGGACGTTGAAGGGCGAAGTCGTCACGGAGTGGGCCCAGCCGACCGATGCCAATAACGCATACGCCGAAGGCGCTCGGGTTCGCCATAATGACAAGCAGTGGGTGTCCACGGTGTCGGGTAATGTCTGGGAGCCGGGTGCTTCCGGTGTGACGCAGTGGCGTGAGGCTTCGGAGGCGTAGTCATGGCACGAATCAATACATATCCGAAAGTCAGCGGCGCTCCTGCTGATTCAGATTGTTTCATCATTGATTCGACGCAGGGTACTGCCGGTACTCGTATCGTCCTCTGGTCGGTCATGAAAACCGTCCTGTAGCGGTATCTTCGCGTACCAAGTCGCATCGGCATAATACCAATGAGATTAGACGGAACCGTATCCAGTGCGACATCCGCCACGAACGATTCCACCGGTCAGAACATCGCCTCGACCTACGTAAAGGAACTCACTGTGAACGGTAGAACCGTCACGGTGAAACGCGGTAATAACACCACGTACACGTTCCAAACGCAGGACACCGACACGACCTATCCGATCGCCAGCGATACACAAGACGGTTTGATGTCGAAAGCCGCACATGCGGATTTAGTATGGACTCACGACAGATACCTCGAGCACGTGGAGATCACGAATCACGGAAGCGTTCCCGCGTTACGTTTCTGGAATCAATCTCCGACAAGCGGTCTCGGCCAAGGTATCTATATTGACGCCGCGACCACGACTAGGTCGGGGATTATGGCTGCTGCCGATAAGGCCGCATTGGAGGCGTTGAAGGCGTCGGATAAGGCAGTAATTCCGATTCCGACCGCTACAATTGACAGTTTCTTCAGAATTTGATACTATTTTAGGAGGTATGACATCATGGTAGCTTATCTTGACGAGGGGGGGGGCTCGGCATCTAGTCAAGAAAGTTCTTGACCGGATCCAGCCCGTTGGATCTCTCTACTACAGCACTAACAACACGTCCCCAGCGAGTTTATTCGGTGGCTCCTGGGAACGCTATGCGCAGGGACGAGTGATGGTCTCTGCATCGGACACCGATACAGACTTTACCGTCGGCAAAGCCGGCGGAGAGAAGACGCATAGTCATACGTACGGTATTGTATTTGGTACCAATTACGGAATGACTGTATTGTCGGACAGTCGAACATCGCCACAAAGCGGCGTCATTGATTATTCTCTAACCGTTGGTAATTGTATTCGGAGACACGGCATTCCAACTATCAATAAGACCACTAACGGTTTCGCAGATCTGGTCAATGGCTCATATGGTGAAAATAAATCGCTGGATCTTCGAAAAAATGAAGGACTTACCACGAGAGAATCATCAATGCAACCCTACGTTGCAGTGTATATTTGGCGTCGAACTGCTTAAGCAGTCCTTCTCCACACGTACACCGCGACATACGGCTGAATCGCGCTCACCCTTCGATGATTGTTGCCTTCCGGCAGAATAACCCTCACACCGGTATTCGAGACATCAGATGTCGCGTAATGGTTCACCGTCTGCGATTTCACTGTTGCTTTCCACACGGTATTGTTCGGCATGGTCTTAACATCGGCAATGAAATCCGTGCCGCGATTGGCCCAGAGAGCATACATTTCGGTCAAATCAACTGGTGCCGTCTTCTCTCCGCCGGCTTTGCCGACTCCTCACGGAAAGGCAAGACCTATAATGGTTGCATATTTGGATCAGGCAGGTGTACAGCACCTCATTGCGAAAATTCGTAATACGTTTTGGCCGGTCGGCACGATTCTGGCGACATCCACCAACACATCACCGGCGTCCTATATCGGAGGCTCTTGGGAGGCGTATGCTCCCGGAAGAACCCTGGTTGGTGTGGATGAGAAACATCCTATTGGTTCACAAGGCGGAAGCGAGACGCATAGCCATAATCCAGGCACTCTTAGCGCACAGGTCTCGCTCGATGGACGGAACACCGTCGTGCGACGTGTCCGTCTTTCCTCGTTCAAGGGCGATGTGTGCAAGATCGGCGACATCAATGGCGGTTCATTCGACGCAACCTGGGGAGCTGCAATCGTCGGACATTCTGACGTTGCGAGCTCGATGGAACCATATGTCGCCGTGCGCTATTGGCGTCGTGTCGGCTAAGAAATTCTACACCAATAGCGCACGGCGACATACGGCTGTTCGATGTTGATAGGATTATTTGGATATTCGGTCGAACCAGCATGTTTTACGCCGATGGTATGAGCAAGTCGAGGAAACCATGTTCCATTCTGAAGATACTGTCCCGGATAAGTCCATTGATTCATAACGAAGTTCCCATTGTCCATATTCGTATCGCCGTTAGATCGAGCGAATAGATCATGAACGTGTGGCGGAAGTTCTTGTTGAGATATGGTATGAGTTGCTGCTCCACCAACATGCTGAAGCGGATGTTTCTCATCCACACCAACCAGGGTTCTTCCGGGAGCATACGCCTCCCAAGAGCCTCCGATATAATAATTAGAAAGGATTATATCCATGAATTGGACCGAAGTAGTGGTCACAATTGCTGGATCAGTATTGGCATCCAGTGGATTATGGTCATGGATCCTATACAAAATAAAACAAAAAGATACCGGGCTTCTCATGACCCGTGGCATGGCGCATTACCAAATCATAGAGGAAGGTCAGAAGTTCATCGAGCGTGGATGGATCACCCATGAGGAATATGATGACTTCATGAAATATCTCGGCAACCCATATCTGGAATCCGGATCAAATGGTTTGGCGAAGAAAATGATTGATGATATATCTGCCCTTCCGTTTAAATCGATTTCGTCGATTTAAACGGAAGGGCATTGAAATACCTCATGATTCCACAAAGGAAATGTAAAGCCATCATAGAGGCATTAATTTCAGAATAAAGTATAGAAGAAAGGAACGTATATTATGGCCGAACACGCCGATCGGAAAACGTCGTTTCTTACCGATTCCGGTTACGACAGCCTCGTCAAGGCCGCGCGTCGATATCTGCCCGCACTCAGCGTCTTGCTGATCGTGATCGCCGGTGTATGTACACAGCTCGAACACGTCCCCGGCATGGGCGCCGCGACCGCCGGTCTGGCCACGGTTTCCGGCGTCTGCATGGCGCTGAGCTGGGGCATCAACGAGCTGCTCAAGCGCGCCAAGGATCAGTGGAACACTTCGACTGGTACCGACGATACCGCCAATGCTGACAAAGATCAAACTCAGAATTGATGATATATTTTCGCGTATGATACATACTCCTTAATGAAGACAAACAAAGGAGTATATCATGACTGATTGCAAACTTGACACCGGATACGATTTTATCCAAGTCGAGAACATCAATGTTCGTGAAGCAATGAATTCTCTAGTTCAATTACTGAGCCGACATCACTATGTTATTACCCGTATTGACAATTTAGGATCAGTAAGCGATGGAGTCATTCGTACTATTCACGTGCATATTCGACACTGGATATTTCTACCGTATGTCAAACATCTCGTCAAGAAATACCTGAACATTTGAGCATATAAGAGCCTATGTCACACACATGGGCTCTTATATTTTTTTCGCGCATGAATCATTGCCTTTAATGACAACATAACCGAAAGGAGCAAACATGTCCAATCAATCGAAGAGCATTAATCAGAAGTTCGATGAACAGATCGATGCGTATTTGGATCGTCTCAAGAAGGAGATGAATCCGGAGAACGAATCCGATTTGAACGACGATTTGACAAGGACTTCCGAAGTCACAAGAGACACTCTTGATGGCGACGGCAACGTCACGAGTTCGGTTGTGGAGCGTCATGATGAAATGACGAACCACAATCTGGAATCGCTGAAGTCGCTGGTCGCCGTCAAGAATGACTATAATGACCATCGGAAGAGCCTGATCGAAACCGTCGTGAAAGCCGGAGTCTCGCTCGCTGGAATCGTTATTCTGCTGGGATTCGAAGCAAATCACACCATTAGTTCGAGAAGTCTCGGGTTTCTGCCCAAACCGAAGATCTGACATATAAGCTATAGAATTACGTCATAGCCTGAGTCGCACATGCGGCTTTGGCTTTTTTTTTCGATGGCAAGAGCGTATTATGTTTATTGTTATTGCCGCATTTCTTTTCGCGGTTGTCCTCATAAGCACCTGCCCTTGGCACTAGACGGTGTTCATATTGTCGATCGCGATTCATCCATGGCCTTTAATGACCGAATAATCTACAAAAGGAGAAACATGGATATCAAGACAACATCCAAGAATCTGTTCTGCACCGCAAAGGACCGCGTCAAGGAACTTTGGGACAAAGAACAGGAAGAGGACAATGTTGATCTCGTGATCCGTCGTCTCAACGAGGGATATTACGATCAACTGCCGAATGGCCAAGAACGCAAACACCATGCTGTGTGCATCGTCATGGATAAGCTAGGAACCGCAAGTCTACAGCTAGACGTCGTACGACGTTATCTGAAAGCATTGTCGGACCAAGCCTACCACGACTGACACATTACTGGCGAATGACACTTGGCCATTCGCTTTATTTTTAGGAGCAAAACATGGCACGGAAACCGATTGGAAAACTTAAATTCACCTATAAAAATCACAATAGAATATCTCCACGTATTTCAGGGCCAAAGGTCGCTTTGAACATGCTCTATGCGTGGATGCTTGGATGCAATATCCCATGCGAATTGCACAAACGTCGCATCGATATCTCAATCGATGTCTGGGCTGATTATGACGTTCGAATCATGGATGGCCTCGACATGATCAATGATATATTCTATCATAATTTCCAGGAAAGGAAATGACCGTGGCAGGCGCGTACACCAATCACATCGTGCTTCTCGGCAAACAGGGCTCGGGTAAGACGTCCATTGCCGAAGAACTTGCTCATCGGGGTTTTCAGCGCGTCGTGGCGGTGACCACACGTCCTCCTCGTGACAATGAAGAGGATGGTGTGGATTATTGGTTCGTGGACGACGCCGAATTCGATGCGGCTTTACCGGATTTGGCGGCTGTTCGGGAATACCGAACCGTCCATGGAACCTGGCGTTACGGCGTGAATCTCCAGGATATCAACGCCGATGACGACACGGTAACGATTCTCGATCCGACTGGATATTTGGGCATCAAAGACCGTATCACGAATCGATTCGGAGTCTATCTGCATATCGACGACAATATTCGATATCAGCGACTACTTCTTCGAGGCGACGATCCGGAGGAAATCAGTCGTAGGGAACGAGACGATGCCGCCCAGTTCGCTGTACTCGAGGAACGGCTTACCGATGTCATGGACATGATGTCCAATGGCAAACGATGGGTCAATTTCGAGGAATTCTCGAAAGGTGGATACGATACCAGTCGAACCGTGACTGAAGAAGTCGATAGAATTCTACGATATATGAACGCGTTCAATCGCGGAGAGATCAATTATGAACGAGCACCGCAACCAGTGTTCGATCGTGATCCTGAATTCTGATTGTAGTTAAGGAGAAAACATGTTATTTGCACTGAAACATCTACCACCGAATTTCCGCGAGCAATTGCACAATGAGGAGTTGGCATCGGCACTCTTTCCCAAGATCATGGATAGGTCGTATCAAGCGCAACATAACACCATCAGCGGCTGGTGTCAGTATGTTCGACCGAATGGCGTATCATTCTGGGTGTATGCGGATGACGACGGCGCTGTCTGCATTGAAACCGAGGCGGTGAGAAATGCCACGAATACGACAACGGTCGACGGGGATTTCGATATCCATACTTCGAAGAATGAGCTTACTCGTTTTATCGAGCAGATAGCGCCATGGATACTTGAATGTAATTTTAGACAAGCCATCATACGATCATCGCAAGGTATATCGCTGTTCTTTTCTGAAAACGGCATGACTCGATGGATATTTCGTGAGTGGGGGCCAAAACGATGGTTATTGTGCAACCCCGAATACGATTATGATCGTGTATAATCGCGAAACAAACATACCCTTTAATGAGAACCATTAACCATCAATAAAGGAGTTATCATGAAGTTCAGCACCTTCTTCGGAAAGTACACCATCTGCACCCTTATCTACAGCGTCATTTCGATGCTGGTAGGAATCGCCGGTTTCGGCGTTCTCTACCACATCGGAAAGAAAGCTGAAGAGAAGGATGAGAAGGAGAATCCGATCACTGCTGATGACATGAATCTAAATAATGACTAATGTCATCCAAGGCTAAGGCCGCATTTTACACATGCGGCTTTGGCTTTAACTTTTAAGGAGTAAACATGAGAAATAAAATCGAATTATATCGTGAAGCACGGCTGTGGATTACCAAGGTCATTATCCCATTGGCTGGAATGGCGACATTATATTTCAGTAACCCCGACAATCGTGCGGATTTCAAAACCCGTTTTCTGAAGTCAAGAATCGAAAAGAAATTCGGAGGCTTGCTATGAGCTATGATGACCCGAACGAATACGGCGTATATTTGAGCAAAGGCGAGCAGGAAGTCCATTTTCCCATCGGATTGGCTTTCGATAGCGAACAGATTCCTGAAGGGAAACAGGCTCCGCTCAAGACACTCGAAGAAGCGGCCGAATTGACGGAAGCGATCAAAGACCAACTGAAAGGACAGAATGATCCGGAAGCCGATTACGAATCGCTTCGCCAGCATTCCCTCGAGGAATTCTGCGACGTATACCAGACGCTGGTGAACATCGCATTCGCTTTCGGATTTTCCCAGACCGAGATCGAGAGCGCTTATATGAAGGTCGTTCGTCATAACGATGAACGAGGACATTATCCTTCACATCCTTCCGATGAATGGGAGGAAAGTTGGCTTGGTTGAAACAGTACTTCTCGCTCGGTTACGTCATGTTGGTCAAGGCATATGCCAAAACCCTTGTCGCCGAATCAAAGCTGTTAACCGCGATCTATAATTCAGGTCACGTTACAGACGTGACGATAATGGATCGCGAAGCCGATGGCTTGTATACGTTACGAGTCGAGACCAGTGCACTTACGACACCACGCGGCTTGTGGAACAGGATCGCCAAACAAATGGCGAAATTTTAGTCATTGTAAACGCGAACCATACATCCACCTTAATGAGAACCATACACAACCTAATGAAAGGAATAATCATGGAAGATCAGAACAAGGAAACCACCGAAGTCGTCGAGACCGAGGAGAAGAAGCCCAACAAGATCGTCCAGTTCGTCAAAGATCATAAGAACCGTATCAGGGATATCACCATTGGAGCCGCTGCCGCCGTAGGACTCGCACTGCTGATTCACCTGGGAAAGTCCGACGATGTTGACGACGAGGACGACGATTGGGACTATTCCTCATCCGATGGATCGAATTCCGACACTGAATCCACAGATTCCTCGCAAGAGTGAATTGTTCTACAAGCCTGAGTCGCACATGCGGCTTTGGCTTTATATTTTAATAAAAAGGAGATTATTATGCCCATCAACATCATCAAGCGCCCGAACGGTGACATCAACAAGATCGAATGCGAGAACGTTCGTCTGATCTGGACGAATTTCGCAGGTCATGAAGGTAAGTACAATCCGGCCGGCAATCGCAACTTCAACATCGTTCTCGAAGAATCGGATGCCAAAATGCTTCAGGATCTCGGCCTAAACGTCAAGTTCCATGAAGGCCGTGACGAAACGGAACCGGGCATCTACACGCTTCAGGTCAAGATCAATTTCAAGTCCTACAATCCTCCTGAGGTGTGGATGAAGAACTCTCACGGCAATGCCCAGCTCGATGAGGATTCCATCAAGATGCTGGATCCTCTGGTGTCCGCCGACGCCGTGACGGAATCCTGGCTGAGCTTCAATCTGAACCATTACGAGCAGTTCACCACCGCATATTTGCAGAAGCTGCTGGTGACGGTTCAGGAATCCGATTATGAGGCTCGATTCTTCGACGAACCGGATTCCGCCATGAACACCATGACGTTCCACAAGGTTGAGAAGGACTGATCATGTCATACGACAATCGAACCCCAAGGCCTGGCGTCCTGAAGGTATGCATCTATTCCATCCTCACCGGAGGATTATATTTCTTCTGGTGGTTCGTCAAGACATTGTCCGGCGGATATCGCTGATATGACATCGCGACAGGTATGGGCCGTCATCGACCTGTACCTGTCCTTATTTTTGAAAAGAATACTCATGATTGATTTTGACACTCTCAATGGCGAAAAACTCATCGACCAAGCCTCGAAACAACATGCCGATGTCTGTAAAGCCTCGGCACAGATCGCATCTCGATACGCGGATATATCGGATATGGTCAAAGGCAAGCATGTCGATATGAGCACGGAGCATCTCGAACGATACAAGTATCCGACGGTATATTTGGACCCGGATCGTATGGAAGAGATCGAAGATACTCACGGCAATCCGGTGATTCATATCTGGATGGAATGCATGGATTGCAACGCCAGCGGTTTCATCGACATCAAGGATCAGGAGGAACTCCATGATAGCAAGCAGCGCCCGGAACCTGCCAAGTCGCAGCGAACCAGTGGCAACCGCATGGGTGGCCGAGACATCTCGGAAAAATATTGCTAGGGCTCGTCATGTGTCCTATATGCCAAGCGACTTCGATCATCTCTGGAAGATCTTCACACTGATATTTCCCGACGATGCATCGAATGTCGAATCGGCTGAGGATTTCGATGATCATTCATTGAAACTGGTCATCAACAGAGCGACCAGGAGATTCTACGATGACGATCAATACGAAGTCGACGACTCGACCGAATATGCGATATTCACCGTGGAATTCGGCCGATGGCATCTGTGGACGAAGGAGGCGAACTTCAGTGGCGAACTATGAGCCTCAGGATAAGAGCCCTGATGTCTACGATACCAAAGCCAAAGAGATATTCGAATATGTCTTGCCGGAACTTGCCAATAGTGTCTTCGAATATAAATCCGCTGGACCTCACAGCGTGAGTTTCGTCACCGGCAGTGGTGATATATTCCTCTGGTACGAGGATG
>CYGL01000159.1_pt1 | contig 35926 bp, 63 predicted proteins | sample 485531 | NCBI WGS metagenome assembly CYGL01 (sample SAMEA3497897, study PRJEB9818) | human gut metagenome | reverse complement strand
CTCGCAGTGGGAGTTGCCACTCTAAAAACACTTAGGAGGAAAAGAAAATGAAAAAAGAAAGATCTTATCGCTTTAGGAATTGACGAAGAAATTGCTAAATCAGTTATGGCTTTACATGGGAAAACTGTTACGCAGTTAAATGCTCAAGTAGCCACTGCAGTGATACTTTTTGCACCTTGAATTAAGACATCCCACACTTGAGAGTCAGCTCTAAATTCTTTGTCAATGGTTGCTAAATCTTTTGAGTCTAATACTAAAGCCATATTTATTCACCTAATCTTTCTTGAATTTTTTGTACAATACTTTTTCCGCCTACTGTACTACCCGCAGGATTTCCAGAGGGAACAATCGTTGGTGTCGGCGGAGTTGGTTCAGGGTCTTTTGCTTCTTGAAATAAGAATGATTTACTTTCTTGAAGTCCTTTTAATTGTTCTTCAAAACCTTGTAATTTACCGTCGACAACTTTAATAGTGTCTTTGTCTAGTTGACCAAGCACAATTTCTTCATCAAGCGCATTTGCTTCTTTTAAAGCTAACTTGATAGCAAAATCTTTCTGCTGCTCTGCAAGTTTTGTTTCAGAATCAGATTTGGCAGCATCAAATTTACTTTGTAAATCTGCAAGTTGTTGAGTCAGTCCCTCGTTACCTTTTGCAGCTTCTTTAAGTGCGTCTAATTCAGTCTGGTTAGAGTCAAGCTGTTCTTTGAACTGATCACGCTCTTGTTCTGCAGTGGCTACTTGAGCATTTAACTGCGTAACAGTTTTCCCATGTAAAGCCATAACTGATTTAGCAATTTCTTCGTCAATTCCTAAAGCGATAAGATCTTCTTTTTTCATTTTCTTTTCCTCCTAAGTGTTTTTAGAGTGGCAACTCCCACTGCGAGCCGTCTTTTAGAGACATCCGAGCAGGTCTAAGCAAAATAAAAAAGCCTAATCGTTGATTAGACTTAAAAATCGTCATAGTGAAAATCTTTCAATAAGGTATTAATAGGTGTGTATACCTTCTCTCTTGCATAATTTCTATTCAAATACTCATTAGAATCAACTAGAGTACGCAATCGACTTTGTGCGGCTCTAATTTTCTTCGCCCACTCTTTTGCATTTTCGTCTTGTCCGAGAGCTTCTGAGACCATTCTATTCTTTTTATATTTCACAACCTGACGTTCTAGGTAGCGTTGCTTCTTAGTTAATTCTGCAACCTTTTTATTTTCTTTTTCGTTGAATTTAGGTTGATTATTTGTATTGACACCAGGAATAAATGGGATATGCAGATGTTGACAATTTACACCTCGGTGCCCGCCTGCAGTTTCATATTCTGCTTGCCAATACGGGTCGTAGATACTTCTATATTTCCAATTGGGAGGCAATTCAGATACGGGCCGTAAATCAACCACATGACCTTGAATCTTTGAACATGCTTGCCTTGCTCCCATATGGCTTGTGACTAGCACTGTGTGGACACTATACTCGCTCATGCGGTCTTTTCTTAATGCGTCATAGGTATTTGACAGGGTAGACTTTAAAACTGTTCTAACATACCGCTCTAAGCTCCATGTATGCCCACCCTTATCAATAAAAGTAGACTTAATACCTTTTTGAGCCCATCCTTGAATCGTTCTTTCTAGTGTTTCATCGAATGTAAAAAGACCGCTGTTAAATGCAGCAGTCGTTTTGTTAATTATTTCTGTGTACATTTGAGTGGTAGCTGTTCCGTAGCCAAAATTGGTAGATAGTAACGTTTGATTCACATAATTGTTTATGTCAGACCATACTTGATCATGATAAGCTTTCATGACATTGTCTAGGTTCGATGGCAAAGGCTTAGGATCGTAAGGTAGTTGTTTGTCTAAGTCTCTGATTATCTTTTCTCCTGAGCTATCAAACATACTTTCAATTTCAGATTCAGCAATTCCTGTTATTTGAGAAATCACTTTTGCAGTTTCTTTATTAAATAGATGCAACTGTTGCAGTTTTTCTCTTTGCCAATCTAAAATATTATCGTGCCCACTATTCAATCGTTTGATGATAATACGTATTAATTCGCCTTCTAACGATTGATATAGATGAGCCATATTAGAAGACCATAAGTCTAACTGATGTGGAGAAATCATTATTCTTCACTTCCTAAATGTTCCTCAATTATGTTTTGCTCATGCTCTGAGTAATCCATATCAAGAGTTTCAGCCCTAATCTCATATACTATCCTTTTTGCTTCTTTTTCTGTAACTCCAGTAAGTTTTTGAATAGCAGTTAACTTAGATGTTAAGCCAGCTGTTACTAGTTTAGAGTAATAATCAGCCTTGGCATCTTGCGATTGGAAAACACCATCATCAAAGTCGATATTTATTCCTAATTCTTTGACAGGATTAAATAACTTGTATGCCGCAGCAAGTTCAAAAATCGTAGTGATCAATTCTTTCAACGCTTCTTCTACAATAAGAACATTATCTGACCGAGTAGAAAAAGTTTCAGAGTTTTCACTAATTATCTCTGTCGCTGTTTTAACAGACTGGCCATCAAAACTAAATGTTCCGCTAGAAAAACCTGTCTGGAGCTCAATAATTCGTAAAATAAAATTGATACTTGCTATAAATTCAGTTGATCGCAATGATGGAGCGAATTCATCAATAAAAATTTCATCAGATTTAAGCTGTTGAAAAACAGAGGTTTTACTGTCAAACCGCTTTACTGGTTTTCCATTACTGTCATACTTAACTCTAAAAAAGTGATCAGATGCTAAAATTTTTCTTCTAGCTTCTTCTATTTCCCACATAAACTCATCGTATTTTTCATTGATATCTGCCAATTGTCGCTTAGCATTATCAATCACGCCCAAACTTAGCGGGCTATCTAAATTAATATTATTTTTACCCGCTAGCTTTATATACACAAAAAGAGGACGACTAAAACCATCTAATATCGTCTCCTCCTGCAGATTTTTGTACTTTTCTAAAGAGTTGAGAGGGATCCTCACACCAACTTGCTTTTGTTCTTCAGATCGATACAATTCGTTTCTTATGCGGTACTTCCCGTCAACCCATTCATGAAATTCTAGCAAAGTATAATAGATTGTCTTTTGTCCCTCGGCTTGCTGAGTTACAGTAGCGATGGCTGCTTCTGAAATATCATTGGTATTGGATTGTAGAGGGAAAAATGTATCAGCTCGACAAAACGAAATTTTGATTTTACCTGAATTAGTATCCACGTAAGGCCTCAAAGCTAAGCCGCCAATGGCATAACCAGCCTCTAGCTCTTCTCCGAAGTTTTTCCTGAATTTATTGTCAGCAAATACCGACTGCAAAAATTCATCAGCTTTTTCATCATCCAAACTGATGTTGCATCCATCGTTGAATACTAGCTTAGATAACTTTCTGGACACTACTTTGGATACGTTCAACGAGTGAAAAGGGCGCGTCTGCCTATAACCATCACTATTGATGTATTCTATGTCCCCATAAACATTTCTATAAATTTCTTTATTGTTCCTTATTCGACTTAATTCGCTATCACTCATAGCAATCTTTGGATGATCTGTGATACTATTCAACGTTTCAACCATTCCTATTTTTGCACCTCCAATCCTAAACAAAGCTTTTAATTTATCGAACATTCGTCCACCTCTTTTCTAGGCAATGTAAGTTTTGTAGAAATAATTGTTTCCATATCTCGCTTCATCGAGAGCATGATTATATTTATCAATCGGTAATCCATTGTCATTTCTTACGTACATAGATATTTCTTTTTCAAAATTGTAGTGATCATATTCTTCTCCGTTTTGCAAGATAATGAATTGCCCACTAGTCATCGTGTTTTGGAGACGTTCAATGCCGACTTCGATTTTCAATCCATTACTCGAAACTTTGTCAGAACTATTATTGTCAGCTTTATCAGTCTCAATACCAATTAAATCCAGTTCTGTTCTTAGTGTTTTACATGCTGGATCAACAAAGAACCAGTTCCATCGAGGGAGATGTTTCCATTTTGTATAGCACCACTCGACAAACTTTTTGATTTCTTTAGCGTATGTAGACATCGCCTTGGTTTCTCCAGTGTCGGTCCCGCTATGATAGTAGTTAGCTAAACGATACAAATAAAACTTTCCTTCGTGATGAGTAACCACCCAAAAAGCACAAGTTGTAGCATCAGCTTGCCCACCATCTGTAGTAAAGAATGTTTCAATTATATTCCCCTTTATCTCGGTAGCTTTGTTGTTCTTGCCAAACATCGAATAAATTACACCTTGTGGCAGAACTCTATGACCATGCCAGTCTCGTTCTAACAGGTATTCACTACTTGACAATTCATCATACAACTGTTGTTTTCGTTCCTCGGTTAAAATTGGATTGTCGTTCGGTGTCCAATGACGAAATAAAAAACGTCCTGACTTCTCAAAACGTTCAAGCAATTCAAGATTAGGATGGTTTGGCGCTGGCGGGTTTTGTTCACCCAGATGGTAACGCCATTCAGCAGCGAATGTCCGTCTAAAGCATTCATTGATAAAGTCTTTGTGCAATAGATTAAATTCGAGAAATGTCACAGAGCCTAAAGACATACCCGTGATAGCCCCAACAGAGTTTATCTTCCCTCCGCCTTTATAATAAATTTTCTTTTCACCGTTTGGAGCATATAACAACAGATGATCGCCATGTTCATCGTGTCGTATATCGGAACAACCATCAAATATATGGACCAAGCCTAATCCATCTCCATCCATAAACATTCGATAAGCTTGTTCTTGGTTATAAGCAGTTACAAGATGGTTTTGATCAGGAGATCTTAAATAAAAATCAGCCATTTTAAAAATATCGGAAGTTGTCTTCCCACTCCGAGGTGTTCCTTCATTTAATTCAAAAGTAATCCCTTGAACCACTTGATTAATATTACTAATCTGCTTCGGGCTAAACTTCAGCTTCATTACTTCCATCACCTCCAGACTTAACATCTAAGAGAGCTTGAAGTAGATCATTGACTTTCCCACCAGCAGTTAGCTTATCGGCATTGTTCTTAGCAATATCCGCCTCTGCTTTTGCTTTAATTATTTGGGATTCCATTAATTCTAGTTCTTTCTACGTTCATCATGTTCATCAGCTATTGAGACAAATTGTCTAATCAAGCTAGCCAATGTTCCCATTGCTCGAGACTGTGCATTCATAAAGTTCGCTTGTTTGTCCCAAGCATACTGCAAGCCATATCTTTCGCTACTGCTGTTTTTTCCTGAAGACCATCCGACTTCTTCTTTTGATAAATCATCTGAACCAGAAACATACATGATTTTCTGTGCTCTGATAATAGCCGTGTACTGGATCATGATATTATTCCATAAGATATCCTCAGGTTTAGAGGTTGCAACCTCATTCATGATTTCTAACGTTTCAGAGGGTAACCAATTAGCAAAAAGACCATGTGTAACAGCATTTTTGTTATTATCTGGTGCTCCCTTGTTATTAGGTGTGGTTGCGTCCTTGGTTGCAACCTTTTCTTGAGACCAGTAACGGGATTTCCATGACTTTACTGTGCTGATGGATACACCATATTTTTCAGCTATTTCTCTATACTTCAATCCTTTTTCATAATCATCTTTAGCTAGTTCGTATTTCTTCACATGTGACACCACCTCGCTTGTTTGCAACATTTGTTTTGTAATCTACACATACTTTGAAAGATTTTCCTTTATGTGTTTATCTGAATAGAAACCATGACCGCAATAGACTAAACGGCATGCATCAATCTCTTTTGGTGTTGCTTCTCTCCCCATTTCGACAATAGAGTACTTCCCTTTGATTTGTACAGAACGCACAACACGCACTGAACAATCATCAATGGTTCGAGGATATTCATTAGTTAGCGATATATACCAGTAGTTTCTCATTAGCCATTCTTCTCTTCAATAGCATTTAGATCATTGTAAATAGCCTTTGCTGTCTCTAATCCGACCCGCAGTCTTCGTTGAATGACTCCAACAGTTAGCTCCATATCAACTTCTTCATAGTCCTTCTTTAATCGCTTCATTTCCTCGAAATCTTTAGCGGTATATTGTTTCATATAATTATTCTCCTTTTAAATAAAATAAAAAGACCACTCAATGAAGTGATCTAATATGTAATAGCAACCTACACACAGGCGGTTATCCTGTTCCTCCCTAGGGCTCGCACCACACGAGTTCATACCCCCCTCGGTTGCTTAAAGTCCCTGGAGTGGAATCGCACCACACACGTACTAGTCCTTTCTAGTTTTGTACAAGGTCCCGATAGTGCGCCATACGCTTCCTACCTCCACCTTTGCGTCTTCTATTTCCGCCACAGTGACACTATAAAATTATTCTTGGCTGCTACTATTTTTTATTTTGCCCATTTTTAAATCCAATCATATAGACATTAAGACAGAGCGCAAAAATTGAAATTATTAACGCCATCATTTCTCTTCACCCACCTTTTTAATTATTTAGTTAAATTGTATTTCTCTGCAAATTCACTATCAGCTTTTTCCAACGACCTAAGTGAAATAAATTTTTTATTTTTTAATTGTTCTATATTCCAGAGAGCGTCTTTTCTAATCTCTTTTATTATTTCTAATAGACCTTCTCGGGATTCATCAGATATAAACAACTGATCATAGTAATTTTTAGTTTTATCTAATTTTGTTTTTTCAGTATCGCTCATTCTCTTTTCTATCTCATTGTTCATCTCTATTACATTATCGATTTCAGTCTTTAATGCATTATGATCATAGAATAAATCGTTACTAAATGATTGGTAAGTTAGGCGTTCTTTACTCGAAATATCAGTCAACTTGATTTCATTTAATTTTTCATAGTTTTTCTCTAGGCTATCTAATATTATATTGAGATTACTTCTGGTAACAGGTTTATTTTTAGATGATTCAATAGTAGCATATAGAACATCTAAGTCTTGTATTGCTAGTCTGTTAGAGTTGACTAGTATTTCATTAACTGATTTACCATAGTTTGTTTTCATATTCCTTAAATCATTCCAATTATACAGAGCTATGAGTACCGAAATAATTGATATACTAACCGTTATTACATCTTTCCATTTTATGTTTTTCAAATTTATCACCCATTGTATATTTTACGATAAATCATGTGAATAAATCAAAAAACAATAAACAGCAACGGATGATAGATAATAAGAACAATTTAGAAGGAGTTAAAATTCACATCCTTATTCTTAATATTTCCGTTGCTGTCTATCGAAGCTTAATTGTGAAACAATAATAAAACGATGTTCCTTTTATTATTATTTTGTCTCAGACCTATCACTAATCTTTCGACACTACCATAATATCACGTTAAAACGCTCAAAAACCCTACACTATCCCTACAAAAACCCTACAAAATCAACGATACTGAACTAATACGCCTTTTTTGTATGCTTCAGCAAATTCGATCAATGCGATGGATTTCAGCTTCTCTACATTCTTCTCTCCGTATCCTCGTATCAATTGCCCTATTTCATAATTAGAGTGCTTGTTTACGTCACAGAAGCTGTAGTAGAGTATCTGGCGACTAATTAGACTAAGAGCCATTAAAGCCGCTAAAATCGCATCTCTCTCTGCTTCTATATCCATCATCTGAATAATCGCGTCTTCTGCCTTATTACCGTGCTTCGGTGCCTTCGGCATATCGGTTATGATAGGAGACTTAATATCTATCAAAGAGCGACCTGCCATCCGCTCCAAGCGCCGAAAGTTTTTCAGCACATCTCTCGCATTACATCTTGTCTGTTTGAAATCTACCTCTCGTAACAATTGCATCAAGTCAAACCGCTCCTTTATGTGATATAATAAACTTGTCGGATTTATTACATCAGTCGGAGCGATCCGGCTTTTTTATTTGCTCTCGATTACTTCCATGTCAACTAATCTCGCGACTGCCAAATTCTCTTTACTTTTCGCTAACCACTTATCACATTTCATCGTGTTTTCAATGCGAATGATTGCTGAGTGATTATAGAGATGCTCTACATATCCACGAAACGGATAGATGAACCCTTCTGCTTCGCAGCGAACCATGTCACCGACTTTGACTTTTGGTTTCTTACGTGTTTTAGGATTCTTTGTCGGCATATCTAGCAGTAAACCGCCGATACCATGACTACTAGCGTAGAATCCGTCTTTTAGTTTCATCTTTCTGCCTCCCATTTACGATCATCACTTAATATCGAAATTCCAAACTTACGAATAGCATCACTTGCATCAGCAACACACTGACTTGCCACTTTATATGTTTCTTCTGCTGAAATTCCATATTCTTTTTCAAACTTTGTCTTTAGTACATTCAGTTCCTGTTTTCTTAGTTTTGTTATTCTGCGGTGTCTGTTGTTCATTCCGCTTCTTCCTGTTCTAATCCCCATTGAGCGAATGCTGCTAGGACTTCGAATTGCTCTTTGTCTGTTAATTCCATCAAAGGATCCCTTAATTCGTCTAAATGCCCCCATGCTGCATTATTCATCATCCAAAATACAACTTGCATTGGCTTTCCTGTTGGCGCAGTTAGTTTCAACCACTCAAACACGATTTGCTGGTTGTCGTTGAGTTGAATTGATTTTTCTATTTGTCTTAAATCTTCCAATTCAAGTCGTAGATGACTGATTTGAGTCATTTTAGCTTGCTCAACAATTGGAAACCCCAATCCCAAACTATCTTCTAAATTTTGGAGTTCGCTTTCTTTCTCAGATATGAGTTGGTGCAATTTTTTCATCCTTCTACCACCTCTTCCACTGGCACAGCAAACGGCCAGTATCTTTCATCAATTGCTTTTATTTCTGATTCCGTAAATTTCATATTATCAAAATCGTTGTTGTCTGCAATTGTTATATTTCCTCTATCATCTTTCATTAGATACGTCTCTAAATCCCAATGATTAAAATACACAACTGGCAACTTCACATAATACAACGGCTCTTTCTCGACCTCGTAGCCGTTGTATAGGCTCAATAGTGTTTCATATGATTGTCTCGTTGCCCAAGCGAGTAATTCTTCTCTTTGCTCTTGCGTCACTATGCCATCTCGTACAAACCAATCACAGAAATAATATGAATCACCATCTTTAGATTTGATTAAATACGCTATTTTTTCTGCTTTTTGTAAAAGGGTCCGTAGATTTCTCAAGCCAACCAGCCACGAGTTGTGGAATAACTGGCTTCTGCGGTTCGTCTAACCCAGTTTTTTTGCCAATTTCAATGCTACCTCATAAGCACTGCTTTTTCCTTGATAATATTCATCTGTGGCACCCTCGTATCGTTCAACATATTTGGTTAATTCATTAATCAATTCCTGTTTATTCATCGCTGTTCCTCCAATAACTCGCTATTCTGGTATATATTTCCGATGACTTCATACGTGTATTCTTCAAACAGCTCTGTGTTAAAAATTTGATACTCTAAATCTTCATCAACCGTGGCACAAACTAATCCGGAATAATCTATTGAATTTTTGACAATACAAACTTTATTATCTAAGTAATCGAAGCCATTTCGCACGCTGACTAATACTATATCCCCTTCAAATATTTCCACACCGTTCTTATCTTTCAAGCCAGTAGATTGCATGAGGACTAAATTTCGTACATGATATGATTTCAACTCGGAAGGTGTCTTCCAGTATTCGATACTGTTTACCTTACCGCCTTTAGTAAAATGTAAGACAGCTACATCTCTCATTGTGTTTTCTCGCTTATCCCACGCTCTAAACTTCGGTATCATTTGCTGTCCTCCTCGTATTTTTCAATCAATTCCATTACTTTTTTCACTATTTCAAACTCAACCGCTTTTGATTCTTCAAAATCATGTACAATTTCTGGATATAGCATATCGTCAACTACCCATATGATAATTTGACGTTCGTCAGCAAAACTTATGATTAAATGATCAGACTCCACAGATACTGTTGCTCCTGATTCGATATCATATAATCCATGCTGAATTGTAATGAGCTTTTTTTATCATTTGTCTGTCCTCCTCAAATACTACTTCTAATATTTCTTTATACTTCTCTACAAATTTGAAACGATCTTGATGAAGCTTCTGACTCCAGTTAGTTTGTTTATCAAGCTCACGCATCTGATCGAACCCTTTTTGAATTTCGTTGTAATAAAATTCAATGTTTGCTGCTGCTTTCCAATGCCTGCTACTTCGCACTCCTACTCCTGTTTCAGCCTATTCCAACTTAACTAATTCCGCTCGTTCTTTTGTCTTTTTTATCTTTCTGAATCTTTGCCATGATTTTCTTGAGGATGATATCACTGTATTGTGTAATGAGATCCATTATTTCTCCTCCTAAAATTTCATTTCATCGTTGTTGTCATCTTCTTTGTCATCAGTTTGGGAAAGGAGCGCATACACGAGATATGCTGCTCCTGCTACACCTAATTTGATTAATTTGTTTTCGTTCATTTTTTTCCTCCTAATTCTTCATCCAAAACATAAATCGCACCAAATCTTCTTGTGTACCATTTACATAAAGATTCAGTTCTGCTCCAACTGCAACTAGAATTCCGATAATTAACAGGACAATACCTGTCACTGTATATTTTCTTCCTTTTCTACTTTCACAGATGAGGTAGTATCCTAGAAATGCTAGTAAACCACCAATCGCACACCAAAATATTGTTAAACCTATCATTTGCTGTCCTCCAAATCACTCGACTTCACGAATACACCATCTACCATTTTTCCTGTGCGCCCTTTGATTTCGTTGTATGCCATTTCTAAACACTCTTGTACGTTTGTCCCTTTTTGCATGGAAAGGATAATCAGCGTGACGATAACGTCTCCTACGCTATCTTTAAATAGCTCATCATTACTTCTTGCCATCGCTGAAGCAATTTCTCCGAATTCCTCAGCTACTTTCAAAAACTGTGCTTTTGGATCCGCTTGATCCAGTCCCTTGTCTTTTGCCCACTGCTCTACTTTTGTGATTAGTTCGTCCATTTTTCATTCTCCTTTATATATTTAAGTTGGATAATACAACTTGTAACAAATGAAGCTAATGTTAAAATTGTGCCGATTGGTGTTAAAAAACCGCTTTTTATCGTATTAATTAATATAGCTACAAATATCGTTATATAGAATAAAAAGTGAATTGACACTAACGTTAAATTAAACATCTAGTCCTCCTCGAAATACTCATTCAGTATCTCTCTATACCTTTCTACAAATTTGAAACGATCTTGATGAAGTTTCTTGCTCCAATTTGTTTGCCGATCCAGCTCACGCATCTGATCGAACCCTTTTTGAATTTCGTTGTAATAAAATTCAATGTTTGCTGCTGCTTTCCAATGCCTGCTACTTCGCACTCCTGCTCCTGTTTCAGCCTATTTCTAACTTAACTAATTCAGCTCGTTCTTTTGTATTTTTTATCTTTCTGAATCTTCATCATGATTTTCTTGAGGATGATGTCACTGTATTGTGTAATGAGATCCATTATCTCTCCTCCACATACCTAAACTGTCGTCCTTTTGAATCAATCCATAAGCTCCTAGCTCTATCCCAGATAATGTTTTTGCTTAATCCAGTAATTTCAGATAACTGTTCAGCAGTACCTGTTACTAGAATTCGATCACCATGCCAAATTGCAATCTTTCTCGGCGTTCTCCGTTTGGGCTTTTCAGTCCACATTGATTTACCGAGCTTTTGGACTTCTGTAACTATTTCTTTGTCTTCTTGCCAATTCTCAGAATGTGTCAGTTCGATGATTCGTTTCATTGCCGCTTTCTTATCCATCCCGACGTTCCCCTTTCAATAATTTGAGTACTTGATCAAGTGCGCTCTCACGTCCACCATGGAACGTGTTGAGCCACTTGTCTTCGTACGAGGCGCTTTGTCTTAAAGCTTCTTGATGCATTAGTTCGATCTGTGCTGTAAATGTTTTTAGATCCATCTGATTACACCTGCTCAAGTTCACTAAGATGTTTTTGCAATCCTTTAATGCAATCAACAAATAGTAATTTTGTATAAGCTAAATTTCTTAATTGTGTTGTATCGATATAGAGTGCGAAATAGTATCTGAGTTTACTCCAACTCGAACGATCATTATTAATTCCTTCGATTCCAGCTTCTTCGAGTTGATCATATACGTCTCTCAGGATTTCTATTTCCTCACCAGTTTTATACTTTGCTATTTCATTAATTAGTTCTAGATAATCGATTTTCAATTTTCCACCTCTTAAAATGGTGCTTTTGATTGTCTATTAGCTCGTTCTAGCGCTTTTTTCTTGAGATAGGCTTCTTGGTCGATTGCCCACTCAGGAAGCTTCTCTCGTCTTCCTGTGCGCTTGTATCCACTGCTTGCGTTCTTAGATTCACTTTTTTCTTTTCTTGCCCAGCTTCGAATAGTTGCCAAATAGTTTTTATAAGTCTTACCAGATGATTCACAATACTCAGATAGCCGTTCTATTCGTTCTTGATAGTCATTAGGGAATTCTATTTTGAGTTTCTCCATCTGCTCATCTGACAAAAGAACATTTTTATACTCTCCGTATTTATGACGGACGGGCTTAGCCTTCGATTTTTTCGAAGGCGTTACATTCTCTATATCTTTCTCTAACTCTATATCTTTCTCTAACTCTATCTCTAACTCTGGTGTAGTTTTGTCCGGACATTTGTCCGACATTTGTCCACTTGTTATTAAATTCTGTTTTGCTTCCTCAATTTCTTTTCTGTATTTTCTCTTCCTATCAGCTTCAGTTGAAGATTTCCCAATAAAACTTTGTATATCAGACATATAAATTGCTCCGTTATCTAATACCTCAATAAGTTGTAAATCACGAAATATTTGTACTGCTTTTTCTACAACTCCCACAGAGTGTCTTGTAATAGTCGCAAGCATTGTAGAATTGAATGGAATCCTGTCATTAAACATTAGTTTGCCTTCATGTTTCAGACTTCTTAAATAAAGTTTGAGAAGAATATTAGAATAAATGTATCCATCTGGCATACTTTCTAAAAGAACCATCTCGTCGCTATCGAAAAAGTTCTCTTTTAGTTTTAAATAGTAGTATCGTTTGTTGTCAGCCAATATTTTTTATCCTCCTATTCTAAGTTTCTTAATTGTTTCCTGGTTTAACTTGATCCCTTTGATTTGATATTTATTTTTGAAATTGATCACACCTATCTTGTGTTTCTCCGTGTGATGGATTCTGCAGAGTGCTGCAAATGTGTACTCTGAATGATCAACTTCTTTGCGCTTTCGTCTTCCTAGCGCTTTGTCAAAGTGATCGATATCAGCTCCTGTTTTGCCACAGATGCAACAGACTCTTTTTGTGATGCATTTGTAGAAGTAATATTCTTGATTCGCTGGTAAAATCTCATAGCCTTCTTTGAAAGGAATATGATGTTCAAAGATGAAATCTAAGATGATATTTGCTAAGACGTTAGCATCACTCACAGTCGTATTCGATTCATCTTTGAGGCTTATTTTGCGCCCTGTGACACCTTCAAAGCGGAAGTAAAAGAATTCCTTCCAGAAGTCCGTTGGCATGCCTGTATCGATGAAAATATCGCCTATGAGTGCATAGATGAAGTTTCGTTGCTGTACTGTGAAACGTCTAGGATCAATAAAACGAATTTCAATAACTCGATCACCATCGTAGCCGTCATACATCGTCTTTAGTCGATCAATGTTCACTTCCTCATTGATGGTTGCACCTATGTCTTTTCCTTTGAACTTTTTCAGAACCGCTGAATATGAATCGATTAATGGTTTAAACACTCATATCACTTCTTATCTAATTCTTTTCTCTTAGCTGCTATTGCTCGCTCCATCAAGGCACATTGCTCATAGCTTAACTGTTCAATAGTTTCAACGTTATCAGCTAAGAGCCCTAATTTATCTGTCTGCTCATTAACATATTCGATTAAGGTTTTGGTCATATCTTTACCCATCTGCTCATTGAAAGCTTCTAGAATCGTCTCTAGCATGTTTAATTTCTTCGTATCGATTCTAGGTGGTGTTGGAATATCTTCCCCTTGAAATACATATAATCCCAGTCCGTGTAGAGCCAATGCTTTCACAAAGCATCGCTTCAATGAGTTATTGATTTGCATTGCATTTGGTTTAACAACTGGTTGGTTTCGATAATCTAAAACAGGAAATAACTCGGTTTCCGTGTGTCCTTTAACCGTTACTGAGACAGATACATAAGTCCCTGTTTCATCCATAAGAAAAGGTTTATATTCCTCAACAAGAAAGTCTTGATGAGTTCCAGAAACAACCCTGTAGTGTTTATACTCATTAATAGTTACCGTTGCCTGTGGATCATTCTTTTTCATAATCTCCCACGCGTGAGCCCAAGATAAATAATCAAAATTTCCTTTTTTCTTGAGTATTTTATTTAACTTGCGACTAAAAAGTTTTTCAAAAGTCGTTGTCCCTTTGTTTTCACTCATCAAATTCTGCCTCCATTTCAGCAATGTATTTCTTACCTGATCCGTAATAAGAGATATCAATCAAGTTATCTCTGTCATACTCTTCTAGCGCATCAATCAAGCCATCTTCGATGACATAGATATATTCAGGTTTTTTGGACTTCCTCGATAAATGGATAAGATAGACATGATCCCAAATACTCACAAAATTTCCCAAATCGTCTTGATCACATGCTAGTTCTTCATCCGTCAAAAGATTTCGTCTGATTTTTCGATTATTTGTTTCCTTGATATTCGATTTGCCCCAACTAGGATCAGTCAAATATTGATCTAGAGTGGAAAGTTCTTTTTCCATATGCTAAAATCTCCTTATGATGTGTTTTCTTTGTGACTCTTTGCTTGCCGGCGGAGTCACTTTTTTATTTGTTGCCATGCTTTTTGCTTTTCGATATGTTGTTTGCTTAAAATAATAGGGCAGTTATTGGTCCACCAATTATCAGCAATCACTTTACCGATTTTTAGCGCTTCTTCTCGTTCCATAGTTGCTCCTTTCTTTTGAATCAAGCAGATTGATTAAAACCATCAATGCTGCGAACAAGCTTCCCCCGATAATACTTTGGTGCGCTACTATCACTAATAGCCCTAGAATGAATCCTATAAAAAGTGTGTCTGTCTTCTTCATAATCCGATCTCCCTATTTTTTATTTCTAGCATTCTCAAATCCTCAAGTTCAGAAGCGATTAATTCAGCTTGTCTATCTGATAGCTCATCGGCTTTTCTAAGCGCTGCACGGTCATCTTGTAATTGTTTCCTGCGTTGTTTAATCAAACCGAGAATTTGATATTCTTGTTGCAATGTGTACATTTTATTTAGCTCCTCCTAAATACTTCCACAGTTCATTTTCGATAAATTCAATCATCCCTGTTGCTTTGAAAAGCCAGCGATCACTTTGAGAAGCTGGATAATAGACAAATCCTCCATTCTCTACATCTAATTTTTTAATTAGGTTTGAGTTATTCAAAATATTATCTTTTAACCATTTAGCAGAGCGATTTGTTCTGGATACAAAGTCTTTCATAGTGAACTATTTTTCCTCGAAGGTCGTTCGCTTTAAGTTCTTCAAACTTAGCTTTTTCAACAAGAACCATTTCACTGGGAATTTGGATTGTTACCAATGCTTCTATTTGTTGGCTCAACTAAATTTCCTCCTAAACATCCATTTTTATTTGTCTTAATTCAAACTTCGTTACACTAGACGGCTCCCAACTATTAATAAATTCCATAACCTTTTCATAGTGTTTAGCTCTCAATTGAGTACGAGCCCCTACACCTGTGATTTTCTTAACTCCACCGTTTATATCTTTGAAAAGTAACCCGATAGTTTTACGATCCGAGCGATTTATTGAATAAGCATCCGCTACTTCATACACTCTTTTATTAATTCGAGAAGAAATAATGCTGTACTCGCCTTGCGGTAAGGGTTGATTTTCTTTTAAATCTGTAACTTGTTCTTCAATCACATCTAGTCTTTGATTGGTTTCTTCATTTGCTGCTAAAGCTAATTTTGCTAATTCTCGAGAAGTATTTGGAATTTTAACTTGTTCTCTCATGGCAAAATAGTTATCCACTAACTCGTCATAGATTTCCCACGCTGTATCATCTTCTAATATTTTTAATAATTTAGCGTAGCCACGTTCAGATAAGATGTAGATGTTTTTAGACATTCGTACAGAATGTGCATCAAATCCATAGTTTTCAGTAAGGTCACTCAGCGTGACCTTAGATTTTATATCAATAATATCTACGCCTTCTTTAAATCGACTAATCTGTCTTTCAATAGCTTGATTGATTGCTTTTACTGGTCTATTATGGATTCCCGCGATATCCTTCACTGTCATTGCTTTCTTTTCTTGACCGAAACCACCTTCAATACCGATAAATTCAATATTTCCAATTTTTTTCTTTCCTGTTACTTTGATTGATTCTTTCATTTCTCTTCCTCCTCAATAAAAACTATTTCAAGATAAGCAGCTACTTGTTGTCGATAGTCTTTAGCTTTCTTACCATTTTGAATCCCCTTAACAACCTGTTTTACATAAGTGTCTGATGTACCAATAACTTTTGCTAAATCCTTCCATTTTTTCTTTTTTCGATGCATTTGTACTAGCACTATTTCTTCGAAATCTTTAATTAACAAAATAATCACTCCTTTTAAAATAAAAATATAAAACTAGTTATTTAGCTTTTTTTAGAACTATCTATTGACATATCTATATAATTGTGTAGAATATAGACATAGCTAAATAAGACTATAAAAGCCCGTAAATTAACATTTCTAAGTTTGGCGACCGTGAAATTGTTTGGTTTTATTGGTTCTCTTTAGTTTTATTTTCAGCTAAATAACTAGCTTATGGATGAAGTATATTATATAAATAGATAGATGTCAAACATTTTCTATATTTTTATACAATCCTCTTCAGCTATTATATGAGGTGGTTGATATGACAACGTTTGATCGCGTAAAAAAATTAGCTGACAGACAAAAAATTTCTATCGTAGAACTTGAAGAAAAATTAAACTTCGGCAAAAATTCACTGTATCGTTGGAAAAACAGTTCTCCAGCTTCTGATAAATTACAAAAAGTAGCTGATTATTTCAATGTATCTACAGATTATTTGCTTGGAAGAACAAACATTCCTAACCAAATAGAAAATATTTCCGAAGAAGAGGTGGATCCATTAGTTTATTACAGAATGGATGATACTGATATGTCTCCAGAAGATATGGAGGAAGTTAGAAGGCAAATTGAGTTCGCGGAAAGACTCGCAAGAGAACAAATTCGTAATCGCAAGGGTGGGAACTAGATATTGAAATATATAAATAGAAATGAGGAACTAACAAAAGATGAATATTTAGAGATAACATCCTATGTGTTGCCACTACAAACTAAAACAAGTGAGTATTTTAATATTCCTTTAAAAGATTTAAGATGGCATCATTATGTTAAATATTGCACAGAAAAGCTGGGGTATGAAATTTTATATTACGATTATGGTGATACAGCATCAAAAGTGATTTCTGGAAGAACAAGATTAATTGATGGTGTAGTCTCCATTATTGTAAATAAAAATCATACACACAATTCTGGAAGACAACATTTTACAACTTTACATGAAATAGCGCATGGTTTTTTGCATTTAGAAAAAGGTAAAATAGACAAAGTTTTCTTCAGCGCTAAAACAATTCCTGCACCTAATGACGATCGGTCTGAAATAGAGGCAGACATTCTAGGCTCTATAATGATGATATCAGATCAAGCAATATTAGCAGAGATGAAACATAATCCTACTTTTATAGGATTATGTTCAACTTTTGAATGTTCTTATGCCAATCTATTAATGCGGTTAAAGAACTATTTAGTATTCAACTTGGATATGAATGAAAAATACGCTCTAAAATTAATATTGAATTACAGAGATTATGACGATACGACTATTTGTGAAGTTATTAGCCATCTTTCAAGCTTTAAATATTTTTTCATTCATACGGAAATGTTTAAAGATATCTACTTTCTCAATAATGAAACAGTATCTAGGATGATTGAGAGATATATCATCTTCACACATAGTAAAATATCAGAAAATGCAAAAAAAATAATAGCCGCAGCAATATTATATTTTAACGAAACAATAACTGTTTAAAAAAAAGCCCGTGCTGTAACACGGACTCATACCTCATTTCTAGGATTCTACATATAAATAATATCATAGAAATGAGGATAGTAAATGGTACAAGTATCATTAGATAAAGTTAGTGTCTTATGCCATCAGCGTGGTGAAAGCTTTGGTTCTCTAGAAAGAAAATTGAATTTTAGTCCTGGTCAGATCAAACGATGGGCTATTGGGAGAACTGATCCTACCTTAGGCAATCTCTCGAAACTTGCAAATGGTTTAGGCGTGACCATAAATGATATTCTTATCGGGCAGCAACACGCAAAAAACAGTTTGGAAGAAAGACAAATATCATTCTATCAAGAACTCTATAAAACCTATCAAGCTTTTAAAGCCCAAGAATTAGATAACCCACTCCAACTTGCAATCTCAAGCGTTGCCATTGGAAAATATTTAGATTTAGATGAACATGAAGGTGTAATGATCCCTGTATGGGAAAAACTGTTGGCAATAGGAAAACGAGACCATGACAGGCAATTAAAAAAGGAAAAGCAATTACATGGAGCACCTCAAGCCAGAATTAAATTTAGAAGTTAAGCATAAAAAAACACGCCCCACCGTCTAAAGTAAAGGCGTGTCTTAAGAAAACAAACCTATACAATAGGCTTCTTTATAGTACCTATTGTATCAGAGAAAGAGAGCTGATTCAATCGTGGCACGGTTTGTAAAACGTGGTAATAGTTGGCAATATGAAATTTCATATAAAGATGAAAATGGGAAATATAAAAAATTAAGAAAAAGCGGATTTTATAAAAAGAAAGATGCTATTGCAGAAGCCGCTGACATAGAATTAAAACTGGCTAAAGGTTTAAAAGTCACAAACTCAGATATTAGCTTGTACGATCATTTTAAACAATGGATCGATGTGTACAAAAAAGGAAAAGTCACTAATATAACTTTTCGTAAATACGAAAATACATTAATGAATATAAAAAAATATTTTCCACATGATACGCTTAAAACACTTACCAGAACAAAATATCAACAACGGTTAAATACATTTGCAGAAACACACGCTGACGCATCAGTAGAACGATTGAATATACATATTAGGGCAAGTCTAATTAATGCTATTGATGAAGGAGTCATTCCGTATGACTTCACTAAAAAAGCGGTAATAAAGGGGAAATCTCCTGGAGTTAAAGAACAAGATAAGTTCTTAAATTATGAAGAGTTTCAGAAATTAATGGGTTTGGCAAAAGAAAAACTAGACCCTCGTTTCGCTTCACGGTTCATGATTCTTGTAGCAGGAGCAACTGGCATGAGGTTTGCTGAATTATTAGGTCTCACCTGGAATCATGTGGATTTAAATAAAGGGATAATTTCAATTGATAGAGCCTGGGATTATCAAGATAAAAACGATTTTTGTCCTACTAAAAATATTCAATCAATTAGAAAAGTTCCTTTAGATTCAGAAATGGTTTCTATAGTTTCGAGATTTAAGCAAAAACAATCAGAACTCTTTGAAAAATTAGATATAGTCCCTAAACATGATTTTGTGTTTTATAATGCAAAAGAAGGTCTAATTTCCAACAACGCAGTAAACAAGAAATTGAAAGAGTTGCTTAAACAGTTATCGATTGAAACGCCTCTCACAATTCACGGTTTAAGACACACTCATGCATCAATTTTGATTTTTAAGGGAATTAATATTATGGCAGTTTCAAAACATCTAGGACATAAAAATTTGGCAGTGACGATGGAAACATATAGTCATGCTGTAAAGGAACTTGAGGAAAGAGAGGAAGAAAAAATAAAGCAAGTTTTTCATGATTTGATGAAAGTATAACTACATTTGGCACATGTTTGGCACAAAAAAAGAGATAAACACTGATACAACAGCGTTTATCTCTTAGTTTTTATGCCAGCTATAGGGAAATACATTTAAAATACGTTGTTATACGTTTGAAAAAATACGGTTATTTCAGAAATCTCTCTATATATCTTGTATGTGTTGAAATTTTTTTTGGCACATAATTTGGCACAAGCAAAAAAAGCTACTCAAAAGAGTAGCAATGAAAAATAAACATTGATTTGTATGATATCCTTACAAAAAAATTCTAGCACAGAACTAACTTAATTACTATATGTACCCTGTAGGACTCGAACCTACGACCGGACGGTTATGAGCCGTCTGCTCTAACCAACTGAGCTAAGGGTACGAGAAGCCATCACAACTACTGCAAATCTAAAGAATGGATAGACTAGACAATAATGGGATTTCATTCTTTATGTTGTGATGGCTAATTTATTATGGCACAATTAATGAAAAACTAGATTTATCTACACAAATCTTTTCCTTGTTGGTATTATGTATTTATAGAATTATATCATATCGAAAAGAGATGAAATATATGGTCGATTGGAAAAAAATTGGTAAACAAGCTTTAAATGTAAGTAAGCAAGCTACAGAAAAAGGCATTGACTCATTTCAAGAATGGAAAAATGATCCTGAACGTATTGAAAAAAGCAAATTAAAAAAGAGTTAAAAAATTACTCGCCTGTTGAAAGTGACAATTTTATTTTTAATGAAAAAACACATCAATGGAGTTTTAAGAAGAAGAAAAAAGTGGTTTACCCGCAAGATTGTTTATTATCTTTTGAGTATAAAGAAGATGATTATAGTTTAACAAAAGGCGGTTCATCAATTGGAAAAGCTGTTGTAGGCGGAGCTTTATTCGGTGGTGTTGGTGCTGTTGTAGGCGGAGTTACTGGTAAAAAGAAAACTAAAGATAAAGTAAAAAGTATGCAACTAGTAGTTACGTTTAGAGAAAACAATAAGATTAAAACGGAAACTATCCGCTATTCTAGTTCTTCACTAGATCGTTCTAGTTTTGCGTATCAAGGACTAACACAAAAAGTTCAAAGTGATTTGGCTATTTTAAATCTAATTTCCCAATCTGAATAATATATGTAATGCCCCTCAATTAATTTTTTGAGGGGCTTTTTTTATCGTTGCGGAATATTTAAATACCACCGTTTATCGTGAAAATCTTGCGCTCCACCTTTAGTGTTTCCTTCTGGATCATTAGTTGCCCGCATCATAACGTATACTTTCTTATTAGGGAAATTACGCATGTTGAAAGATACGTGATAGCCAACATTCCCACATGTCCCATAAGCTTGATTTACGTCTGGTCTATAAATCCCATCAGCTTTTACTCTAGCTAATTCTTTCCCAGTATTGTAATCCATAATGAAGATATACTCGTATTTATAGTTAGCAATGTGCCATCCAGCTACATGCAAATTTGCATTTTCGATTTCTCCAAACTGATCAATGTGGGCGTAATTCGTTCCATCTGTCAGTGTAGGATTAGCTGCACCAGCTCGTGTTGGATCAATGACAGGCTTGTTTTCAGAAGTTGTTGGATTTTCATCGGTAAATCCATGAGCTAAATCATATGCTAATTTTTCTTTACTTACGCCCATTTCAGAAAGATAACCGTATGGATCAGTATGATCTCCCCAGATATTTTGTGTTACCCATAAATGTGATTTGATTCCTGGTTGGTTATAAGGCGTGTCTAATGTTAATGGAATACCATATTTCATTGCTGAATCTCTAGCCAATTCAACGTATGCCTTGTAGTTTTTCTCAAACGTTGCTTTATCATGTGTGTGTTGTAACTCAATCTGCACAGGACTGTTGGCATTAGCATACGAACCAGCACCGTACTGTACATAACCAGGTTGACCGACTTGATAAACAATTCCGCCGTCTCCCACAATATAAGCAGTATAAGCGCTAGTCCATGAACGTTGCATATACTGCGCTTCATTGCGTCCTGTTGCTGTTTCATTAGCCGTTTCATGCAGTAAAATGTACTGATTATTTGCTATTTGTGAGCTACCTTCATTTGCGCCCAAATTAAATTCATTGTTGATAGTATAGGCAAACCCATTAATTGGCAATAAAAAAGAGCCGTTAATAGGCTCATCGCAGTAATAGTAATTTTCTTTTTCATTTGTTTCCTCCTATTTTTTCAAATTATAAGCCGACACACCAGTGATAACGCCTAAAAATGTTGCTACTGCATTGATAGTCAACACTATCATATCTGTTCCATTCCATCCATACGCTTTCCCTAACATGGCTACTAAAGCAGATGCAGCTGGCAATACTGTTAAAACTGTCCATTTAATGACTTGATAATACTTATCTGGTAAAATCATTTCTTCTCACCTCCTTTACAATTTAGTCAAGAAATAGCCAATGATCGTAATGCCTAAGCCAATCATATAGCCCCAAGCCCATTTATTATTGTTCTTCATTTCCTTGATGTCTTCTGCATTGTTTAGTGCTACTGAATAGGCTTTATCTGCCAAATCTTTTGCACTATCAGCCTTTTCTCTAAGTGATTCGTAGTTGTCTAATTTTGTTTCAATTCTTACTAATCTCTCCACAACGTCTTGGAGCGCTTCTTCTTTCATGTTCCACCAACTTTCCAACAAAAAAACGCATCACTTAAGATGCGCTCTCTTCTTTGCTAATGATTTTATCTGCTTCTTCGTCTGTAATGCATAGTGGAACGAATAGTCGAACTTGATCGTCAGTAAAACAGCCCCAATCATACATCATTTTCACATCGCTAAAACTAAACATACTACTCACCTCCCTTTAAAGCTGGATTTAGTTGCTCTTTAATTTCTGAAATGTCTTTGCTATTTTGTAACGAAGCAAGCATCATTTTTGAATTGATTTGTGCTAAACTATCCGCTTTTTCTTTCAATGCAGTATTTTCCTGTTTAATTGCTACATCGCTTAGCATGAGTTTAGCATTTAGCTGTTTTAGGTTGTCGTTTTCATGTTCCAGAGCCTCGTACATCGCTTTGAGATTGTTTAAATCGTTGTGATCTAGTGCGTTCGCTAAAACAATCCATTGGTTCAGTTTAGGATCAAACATCTGATCAGCAATCGTTAGCGGTTCGCCATCAGCACGTAATCCTTCGAGCGGTGGCTGATCCGTGTAAGGAACGGATACAAGCATATCGTCCAATACTTTTCCTGCATACTCTCCGCCAGTACGTCCGTATTTCCAAATGTTTTTCATTTATTTCCCTCCTACTTTGTTTCTGGATAACTATCAGCTGTTCGCCATTCTCCTGAAATATAATGATTTCCTACTCGATTAGTTGCAAATTTAACTACTTGTTTACCAGTTGAATCAGTGATTACCAAAGCGCTGATTTCTCCTTGTGGCGTAGTCCACTGTACAACCGACAACGGAACCCCTACAATTGTCCATCCAATAGGAAACTGAAATCCTAAAGGAATTTCTAGTAGATTCACATGTGAAGCTACGGCTGTTGTCGAGTTTGTTTTTACTCGTGCGTGAAAGAATACCCTATCACCAATACGTTCGAATTCGTATGAAAATTCATCAAATGCGCTTTGCTTATCTGATTGAATAGTAGTCAAACCAGATCCACTCTGTAACACACTACCTAAGTTTTTAACTGTTGCCACATCTACTCCGTCGATCTGGACCCCATCTTTGAAATTTTTAAGTCCTAAAACGGTTTCGGGTTCAGTTAGACTAACCGTATTATTCAAGCCTTTTTCAGCATATTCAGGTGTGATATCCCAGCTGTAGTCGTTCGGATTGTTACTATCTTTCAAGCCTTCACCGAAGTATTTAAACTGACTAATATTGGGCGTTCGGGTGTTGCCTTTTTCAATCTTGAGCCAGTCAATTTGGCATGCGCCTACTGTTGATCGTGGATACTGATAAACACGGAAAAGTTTAGGCATCGCCACAACATTCGTTGGTGTGAATGTTAGAGACCATACGTCTGTCAACCCATCAACCGGCTTTAGTTCTCCTAAACGAGCAGTCCAATGATTATACGCTACAAAGGTTTGACTTGCGGGTTTTGTTCCTTTAAGCGTGATAGTATACGTTTGACCTATCATAAGCTCTTCTTCTGTGAAACCTTGATATATTTGGTGGTCGCCAGATTCGATTGGGAACTTAACTGTATGATCGGCAATATTTTCGTTAGGATATTCGCGACACATGTTGTAAGGTTCTGCTAATAAGTTAGGTTGGAATGGTGTAGCTGTTGAGCCTTCTTCGATTTTGATGTCATAGCTCATTTCTATTTCCCCAAGTATCCCATCTTGAGCCCTAAATTGTATCCAAGGATGGTATGCTTGTGGGCTAAATGTTGGAGTAGTTCCAGTAATACTAAACTCTTTCCATTCCTGAGTTATCGAATTACTGTTAATAGGTAAGTCTAAAACAATCTTGCCAGTTCCACTGTCAACATACCTATATCTAATCAGTATAAGTTTTCCGTCAACTGGACTATAGTCCGCTCCAGCTCTAAGCTTAACAGTCATTACAAGCGTTTTATTAGATGGTAGCCAGTTAGCTATACCTCTTCGTTTATAATATAGCTCTACTCCACCTTCCACTTCAGCTGATATCTTATTATATTTAAACGAGTTTTCACCTTTAGAAAGTGTTCCAGCTGAAGTATTTTGATTTTCAATTAAGTCGTATGATAGCTTACTTAACAAATTAGGATTTCCACTATAATCATAGTTCCCGAAATCGATGCTGTTGGAGTACATCTTTTTCAGCTTTCCGAGATCACTTATTTGCTGGTTCGTTTGATCAATACGATCATTTGCTTTATCAATATTCGTATTGAGAGTTGTGACATCTTGATTGGCTTTCGTGATTTTGTCGTTTGTATTTTTTAATTTCGCATCAATCTGCGTTTCAGATTCCGTAATTTTCTGTTCAATCTCTTGCTTTCCATCAGCTAGAATTTTTTCGATTTTATCAATAGTCTGACTGAAACCATTGAAATAATAATCTTCCAATTCTGGTGTACTATCATCGATTGGACTGCGTTTGATGTCAAAAGTAAAACGACCAGCTGTATCTAACGAGCGGTCGTTTGGGAAATCAATATAAACACTACCTTCGACAATTCCAACATAGCCTAAAATATTATCTTCCAGCACAATGGACACAATACCATTTACACGATCTTCAATGGTGGCGAGATAGTCATGTTTTCCATAACCACCTTCTGCCGTTGCAGATCTGAACATCAGACGAATCGGAACAGTTGTCCCTTCGGGTAAGCTTTGAGGGATGCCGTTTTTCCGAACTAACTTCATTCGAAGCTTAGCTGTTCCTCGATCATGCGACCAAAAAACAACATTCGTCCTGTTTGGACTAGTGGCTTCTGCTTGAATTACAATAATCGATTCATTAATTTTAAACGCCATCAGGACAACACCGTCCCTTTAGTAATGATTAAGCCAAGATCTTTAACATCTTCATTTTTATCAGCAAAACCCACTGAGAATTTCCCACGAATGATTGCATCCTTACTCCTAGCACCTGTTGTGTTTTCTTTGCCGCTTGTTTGTTGTGATATAAGAACTTGTGACATTAAATTGGCATAAACTACAATATTTTGTCTATAAAAATAGCAAGTATTGTAGACGTTAGAAGCAGACAACCCTTCTGTATAAATCGCTGCGCTGGTTAAATTTCTGTTATCCTCAGCAAATTTACACTTATCGACAGAAAGATATCCTCCTTGTAGCAACATCAGACTATATATTAATCCACTATTTTTGGGTGCATTTATAGTATCTACAAATTGAAGACCTGTGACCTTGAAAAAACCTTTACATTGATAAAATGCAAGACTGCGAAGTTTTACTGGCATATCTGATTTTGATGGATCAATTACAGATGTATCATTTTTAGGGCCAATATGAATAGTAGTAGCACTAACATTTCTTATGAAAACATCTTCCAAATAAACACCATCATCTACCCAAATTCTAATTCCAGGAATAGAAACTAACGGGATCTGATTTACAGCCATCTGAATTGTCGCAAATGGTTTTTCTTCTGATCCATCTCCAATTTGGTCGCTTCCCAAATCAGCTGAAACATAAAGATTTATCCAGTCAGCACTACCACCAATGATTGTTTCTACACTATTGTTTAATTGAGCGACTTGTGCTTTTATATCAGCTTGATTTTTTTCTAGGGTAGAGACACTTTCAGAAACTTTTTTTTCGGTGTCTGTCAGTCTTCCTTGTAACGTAGCGAATGTTTCGCCTTTGTGATTCACCCGTGCATCCACTACTTCGTTAGGAGAATCACCTCCTGAATGAAGCACGAGATTATCAATACGACTATTCGTTGATTTGTCTTGATCAGATAGTTTCTTTTCAAGATCATTAAGGTAGTCAATGTTTTTATTAAATTTCTCTTTCCATTCCGTAGAGATACGGTTACTGATTAATTTTAATAACCCCATCAAATCACTCCTTTCTTCGCCATTTCAGCGAGTATCGACGTCATTGTTTTCTTTGTGTTGCTCAATGTGATTTCTGGTGGCTTATTTGGTATTGCTGGATACGTCTTGATTCCTACCACTTGAATGTACGTATTGATATTCAAAGGTTCATAAATGAATGGGACATAATCTCCTTTGTTGGGGCTGATCTTCCATTTCAACGTCACAGCCCCCGAAATACTTGGATAGTCTTGCAAGTCTGTCTTTAACCGCTCGAGCATGTTCCCTGATACGGTATACCGTTCGTCTTTAACAGGATCTTGTATCCTGATTCCCCACTTCTGTGATTCAGGACTTGTGTAAGTGATAGGAGTAAATCTATAGTCACTATCTTTAGGATCCTCAGTATTTGCGTCATCTTTCAATTTTCCATAACCTTTGATTTGCGTCTTCAAGGAATACGTATCAATATCAAACGACACTTCATCTGTATTGTATTTATAGCGAATCTGTTCTTCCGTCTGCTGGCCGTACTCACTGGCAGGATAGAAAGTTAGATGTTTATTATTCGGAATCACGACTGCATTATAGTCAGATAGAATCTCATTGATCAGCTTCAAGTAATTCGCGTTACCGAAATTTTCTTGTTCAACGGTAAGGAATTTTTTGTTTGGATCAATGACTTCCCATGTAAAGCCGCGACTCCCTGCACTAAATACATGCGTGAGTAACTGGCTAATAGATTTCGCACCTGTCACTGTGTTGTACTGATAACCATCTTGAACCGTGTAATAGATATGTGTCGCAACCACTTGTTTCGTCAACAACTGTCCAAGTGCTTTGCGAGTCATTTCTTTGATCACAAATTCCTGTCCGTTGTAGAAAACAGAAGACTCGTATTCGACTAAATCAAATACTTCTTGATTCAACGAATTGCTGGTAACGGTAAAGCCAATCTCCCACGTTTCATTTTGTTGCCAGTTTTCATAAAAAGAACCCTTGTCATAACCGACAAGGATTTCTTCTTTGGTTTGTTCATAATTTCGAATAATTAAATCAGTCACTCAATCACCTACTTATATAAGAAACGGAAATCCCATGAAGATTTCACGCGAGTAATATTTTGGATCTCGATTTCATTGGCTCCCTCAACCAAATTGATTAGGCCATGATTCGTATTGATCCCACAACTTACACCGTTCAATTTTGGAATCACGCCATCCAAGACTAATGTCTGTCCGAGATTCGTAGAAAGTGATGGATAGTAAATAAATCGATCACCAGTCGTTTTATTAAAGATCGTTACATTACCTTCTGATTCTCCTTCTAATACGATCCGCAGATAATGTTCACGTGGATCAATTTCAAAGCTTCCGGCATTGTAAATAATGAAGTGACTAGTCTGATGCGTATACTTGTAATCTTCCGCCACTAGACCTTGCGAGAATTGCCATTCTTCCTCTAGATTGAAATCCGTTAAAGTAGTTGCGATTGATTCAGAATATCCTCTGATAGCTCCCAGATTTACAGTATATCTTGTGTAAATTGTGCCTTTTCTTTCGTCGTCAATAGAATCATAAACTACTCGATATTTTTTACCTGGCTCTTTGCTGTAAATTAGATAAAATTCCGGTTCTCTAGTAAACAATTCGCGGAGTTCCGTCTTTTGTAAAACTAAGTCAAACATCGATTGCTCTCTGCTTCGAATATCAAATGAGAGAGTAATAGGAAAAGCGTCAAACGAGCTGTTCGAAAGACGCTTTCCATTCGTGCCAGAAAATTCAACAAACTCATTTTTTGCCACTGGCATGCCTATATCAATGTCAATCAATCTCAGATAAAAATTATTTGTCAATTCGACAACTTCATCAGAAAATTCAAGATATACACGAGTTTTCTCGTTCATTAAACTATTCTCCTCTCATGTACGATCTACGATTTAATACTTTTCCAAAACGTTGATCCATATTATCGCCTACTAAAGTTCCATCTAAATAACTTGAGACCCGTACTGGATGTTTTGCAATTACTTGTGCAAGCTTTTCAACATCAAGTTGCTTCTGATTGTTGTAGGTATTATTAACAATCCGTGATCCAACAGATGCCATTCCCATCCTCGAAGTGCCAAGTGCTGATTCTGGCGTGATGGAATTCATCAATCCATTAGAAAGTTTATTCATAGCAGAGTATGCTGATTTTGCATCTGCTTCAATACCTACCGCAATACCTTGAGGGATAAATTTACCCACGTAATCTCGCATCCATCGAGATGGAGAGTGAATACCTAATGCGCCAGTAATTTTGTCTTTGATATTTCCAGCTACTTCGGAAATTTTAGCAGTAACTGCTCCTACCATTGAGCCGATACCATTAATTAATCCTTGTATGATATTTTTCCCTGTACTGTATAAACTGTCAGGCACAAAAACGCCAATAATAGCATCCAATAAATTTAACGCAGCACCTCGAACTTCTTCTTGTCGACTTCGGATGTTATTGGCAAAACCATTAATTAATGTAATTGCTGCATCCATCAAACGACCTTGAGCCTGGATGATACCACGAACCATAGCATCGACTAAATCCATCGCTGCATTGACAATAGTGTTGATACGGCTAGCTATCCCTCGTAAAAATGCAACAATTAAATTAACAGCTGCATTTATGATTGCTTGCAAATTCGAAGCAATTCCATTAACAAAATTGACGATTAAATTAACAGCAGATTTCACGATATCTGGCATTCTTGAAGCTAATGAATTCACGAAATTGACCATCAAGTTAACCGCTGTGTTTACAATGGTAGGCATATTTTGTGCAATCACTTGAGCAAAATTGATAACAATATCTAAAGCTTTTTGCGTTACCTGACCGATATTATTCGCAATCCCTTGTAAGAATGTGATCAGCAGATTAAACCCTGCTTGCATAATCATTGGCATATAGGCGTTTAAAGAAATTAGCCACGTGGTAATCAACAGAGCCATATTTCCAACCAACGTTGGTAACTGCTGTGTAATTCCTTGTAACAAAGCATTTATCAGTCCAGCGCCTGCAGCGATGATCTGCGGAAGTGCCACAGTTATGGCTCCAAGGAACGATGTGATAATTGATGTTGCCGCCAAAACGATAGTCGGGATCAATAGTACAACAGCTGCTGTGAAGGAAGTAATCAATTGTGCTGCAGCAACTGCAAGCTGAGGAAATCCTTGAGCAAGTCCAGAAATAAACCCAGCAACTACCTGCAATCCACCAGAAATAATTCCCGGCAAAGCTGCACCTATGGCTGTTAGAATGCCCTCTAAAGCTGTACCGAAATTCGAACCAAGTTGCGGGCCATATGTTTTGATACCGTCAGCTAAACCAGAGAAAGAATCCATGATAGTGTCTATCCCTTTTCCAATATCACCGCCACCTAAAGTTTTAGCAATTAATTCAAAGGCTTTTATCGCCAATCCAATTGGTCCTAACAGAGCTAAAATAACAGCTTTAATTGTTTTAAACGCTATACCAAACCAATCTATAGAACTTGCTGAATTTGTAGCATTTTTTCCAATATTTCCGATAATAGAAGCGACTTTATCTCCGATGCTAGAAATCAATTTTAATCCATCAGCAAATAGTTTTGATACTGATTCAGATTTGATAAAGTTATTTAGCATTTCTTTTGCTTTGCCAATTAAGTTGTTGATACTGTTGCGCACATTATCATTAGTTTTGTACAGATATATTAATCCAGCTGTCAAAGCACCTACTGCTGCTAAAATAAGACCGAATGGATTCGCAAGAAGCGCGACTTTCATTGCCGTAAACGCAGCTTTCACACCTGTAATCGCTACTTTTACGGAATTAAAAATACTGATTGCTCCTTTAAATGCCATAAAACCTGCAATGGCGCCTACAATTACAGAAGCAAACAGTTTAAATGCTTGTGCGTTTTTACTAATGAAATCAAACAATTGTCCCAAGATAGGAAAATTACTACTAATCGAAGAAAGTAATTCACCAAATGCTGCTTTAACGTGGGGTATCGCCGCTTTAATAAAAGTGACAATTGCCTCAGGAAGAGCCTTTAAAATATTGCCAACCATCGGAATAAAGTTTCCAAACAAAAAAGTTGAAGTTGTTGTAGCAAGTTCATTTAATTCGTCTTTGATGTCTTCCCCTATTGCCATCTTTCCAAGAACATTTTGCATTGCTGCTTTCATCGAAGCGAACGATCCGCTTATCGTAGTCGCAGCCTCTTTGGCTGTAGTACCTGTAATCCCTAAATTTTCTTGCACTGCGTGAATCGCTTTGACCGTATCAGCAAAATCGCCAATTGTATAATGCTCTCCAGTTAATTTTTCTGCATCTTTCATCAAACGTTCCATTTCAGACTTCGTTCCGCCATAGCCTAATTTTAGATTATCTAACATAGCGTAGTTTCCACGAGCAAGTGATTGATATGTTTGCGTAACTGCTTCCATATCAGTACCCATTTTATTAGCATTATCTGACATATCGATCATAGCAGTATTGGCTAATTCGGCAGCTTTTTTTGTGTCACCACCAAGGCTACTAATCAAACTTGCTGAAAATGATGTCACGTTTTCCATATACTCGTTCGCTGAAACCCCAGCAGTTTTGAAAGCTTGATTTGCATAATTTTTGACGATACCTGCATTCTCTTTAAATAAAGTTTCGACTCCACCAATGGATTGTTCTAGTTTTGCGCCTTCTGAAATAGCATTTGAAAATGCACCTTTAATAGCATTGACAGAAGTACTGATTGCTGCAGAAGCAACTTTTACTAGCCCCATTGAAACAACTAAGTTTTTTATGGAAAATCCAGCTTTATCACTACTACCTTCTAATTGATTAAGTTGCTTATTTAAACCTGTCACATCTTTACCATTAACGTCTACATCAATTACAACCTGTCCATCAGCCATCGTCTTCACCTACCTCCGAATCAGGCAATGCATATTTTTGTTGTAGCTTTCTCATGCGTTCTTTTTCTTTAGCTGATTCTCCTTTGCTTGGTTCCCATGTCCTAATCTGCATGATTCGAGCAAGAATGGTGTCATCTGGCAAACTCTCAAGCAGCGCTTGGAATTCCTCCCACATCATCCGTCCTTGCTCTTCAAATAGATTGATGCCAATTTGTCTGAATGATGCATAGATGTATTTAGCATCATGAACTAGGCTGATGGTTCTTTTTTCCTTAACTGCATTTGGCATAGGATTGCCTAAACGGTCAGTTTCAATACCCTCACTACCGCCAACAGAAATATAATTTTCTAAAATATAGTTGAATAATAAAAACTGTTGTTCAGACGAGCCTTGAAATATTTTTTCAAAGTCACTGATCAACAGTTCTAAACACATATTCACTTTTTCTTCTGGAAACAAATCACTATCTTCCAAAATATCAAAAACATCTAGTACATTATCAAATGTTAAATCGATAGGTAATTCTGTGCCATCAAACTCTATCGAAGTGACTAACGGGTCATTTAACCGCATTTAATCACCTACTTCTTTTTCTTATTTTTCAATGCTTTCTTTTTCAATAAATCAGCTTTCTTCTTAGAAAGAGTATCTTTACGTTTCAAGGCTTCTTTTTCAATTGCTTCCGCAACTTCAAAAGAAATTGGATCAAATAATTCTATTAATTGTTCTGCATCAGGATAAATAGAATAAATTTTTTCAAATGATCCTTCACCAAGCAACGAATCATATTCCACCTTAGCTAAATCTTTCGTTAGAGAAATAATCTTAATAGCGTCTTCTTTTTCAGGCTGCTCGATATTCTCGATTTGTTTAAGTTGCTGTTTAAGCTCCCTTACCTGTTCCTCAAATTCAGCCTGAACATCAAAAAAACGTGTCAGTTCTTCTGGAGTAGTACCGAAAAAGAACTCTACTTCTCCAATATTGATAGGAAAACCTTTTTTCTCTATTTGAAATGATAATTTGTTAGTCATGTTATCCTCCTAAAAAAGCTGCCCAGACGGACATTTCGGCTTATTTTTTGATTAATACTACTGATCTGGACCAAGCAGAACCTATGAATGGACCATCGTGTAAATATCGCGCTTTTTCGATTTCATCTTTTCCTTTTCCTTTTCCTAAAACGTTATACGCTTGAACATACAGATAAATTTTATTTCCTGGCTCTAATGTCGGAACATCTTCAGCCGCTAACGTCCATGAGGTTTTTTCCGAATATCCCATCATTGTTGCATCATGAGGATCAGATTGATTAGCATTGCTATAGTGTATAACATAGGCCTGTGCTTTTGGTACGGCATCCCAAGAAAGAGAAATCGATCCATCATTCAAAACCCCAGTTACGTTCTGGGGTGCATTAGGGTGCAACAGGGACGTCTTTTGCTTCTGGTGTGCTATCAAATGCGATACCGCATGAAAAATCACCGTATGCAGTAGCATCGCCGACCTGAGCAACTGGCTCTGTTACTGTTGCTTTACCAATACGTTGTTTTTTACCTAGATGCAGATACTACTTTGAACCACACTTTCCGAGCATCTCCTGATTTTCCAATCATGGCCTCAATAGCCGCCATCGCAGCATCATCTTCATCGTATAAACCTGTAAATGAATAACCTAACTGATGAGAAGTAACGTCTGTCTCCCCTTCGCCGTTCCCATCATAGTAGCCAGTAGTTTCAGATTCTTCGTTCGAATTATCATCAACATTGGAAATCCACTTTGCTAACTCCAACCAGCCGTCTTCGCTTGGTGTATCAGCATTAGTAGTTGTAATTAATTGAATAAAATAGCTTTGTAAGGCATTTTTGCGTCTCATTTATTTTCCCCCTCAAATGTGGTTAATTTTGTTTGAAAATCTAATAAAAAAACGAACCAACCTTGTTCATCAGCATCATTGATGAAAGGTTTGCTCGTTATAGTTAAATTGTTAAATTCAAAAGATCCATCAGAGCTAGCAACGTCTGACACACGCTCTAACGAATCAGAGATAAGCCAAAGCGTTTGCTCAATTCTATGACCATCTTTTGACTTCATCGCAATTTCAAAATTTAGTTGTACATCTTTAATACCGTCATAGTATTCCACAAGATTTTGTCCGCCTGGTAATGGGTAAATTACTAAGCTTTCGTCAGCAGAAAGATAGCCTTTTTTCATTTTTAACGGCAGTTCTGGAATACTATTAATCTTATCTTTTATCCGATCGATAAAATCCATTATTGGATACCAGCTCCTTTCAGATACGCTTTTTTCCAAGAAGGCATATACAGTGATTTTGCTTTAAGATCCCATCTTGGACCTGTTCCTGGAGTAGTATATTTTTTTCCATTTAGATAGAACTGTCTCCTTGCGTATTTCGTTTCATACAGAATAGCGCTGCCGTCACTTTTGATGTGCGCACTTTGGCGAAGGATATTATTCTTTTTAGGTACAAATGAGTTCATGTCAGCCATTGCTTGGTTGGCTAATGCGTATCTTCCTCGCTTCATAGCCTGCGGGCTGACTTTAGCTCTAACTCCATCAAGATTAACTTTAATACCCATCAAATCACCTCTAATTCGTATGAATAGATAGCATCTGAATACGCTTCTGTAATTGTATCGATCTTAGTAATGACATGTTCTTTACCATCATAAATAACTAATGATTGTTCTTTGAAATTCGGTAAAGGAGTAGTTAAAGTGTTATAACAAAAAATTACTGCATTATAGAGCAACTGCTTGCCGCTTGGCGAAAAGGAATACTGACTTCCTCGGTCAATCCGACAATTTTCTATAGTTACATAATCTCCATAAACAGGTTTGTTATAGTCCCCTTCTCCTAAATATTCTCGATAAATAAAAGAATCTACCAAAAATTCTTTTGGTGGTTTTGGCATTACCATGACGGAACACCTCGATATAAAAGTCCTGTACCTTCAAGATAGATGTATACATCTTCAGCTACTAAAGACTTCTTCCTGCCGTCTTCTGATGATTTATTAGAGATACTCGTTCTACCAGCCGAGAAGCTTTGTGGAGTTTTATTAATACTTTCATAAGTATCCGCTCCAACTTCATCAAAGTAGATTATTTGAGAGCACAGAGCTAATTTGAATTGTTTTACACGAAAACCAATTGGGTCTTCTTCAATTTTATTAAATTGATAAAAATAGTTAGTAATGCTATCTAGAACAGCAGATGCTTTTAATAAATGCTTTTCGAAAATAAGCTTTAAAATCATCTGTCTTCCCAGTAAGATTTTTGAATTCTTCAAATTCAATATAAGGCATATAATATCCCTCCTTATAAAAAAAAGAGGGAGCTATGCCCCTCCTCCTTCTATTACAGTAACTTCACAAGTTGCTGTTTTACCATTTACTGTTGTTGCAGTAATCGTTGCTGTTCCTTTGGCAACACCTGCCGCTTTACCTTGTTTTAGCGTCACACTTGCGATAGATGCATCACTAGAACTAAAAGTTACTGTTTTATCTGTAGCTTCTTCTGGTAAAACCGTAGCCACCAATGTTTCTGTAGCCCCTACTTCAAGCGTTAGAGTTGTTTTATTTAACGTAACACTTGAAGGGGCTACGCTTTTGGGACGTAAGAAACATAGATAGCTTTTTTAGCGTTGTCGAATACGATAGCATCATAGTAATCTAAACCTTTAATCGTATCTCGATAGCCGCTTCGATCTTGTGATGCTGGCACTGTGTCGACTGTACCAAACTTAACAATAGGCGCCACTGCAGTTAGTGGAACGATAATGAAGTTAAGTGTGTCTTCAATAGTTATTCCAGAAAAACGATCTTTCGCTACTTTTAGAATAGGGACACCCCCATCAATCTGAGCTACTGTTCTATCAATTCCATTAATAGACATTTGGTTTGTCGTGAATGTTTTGCTAACACCTTTGGCATTTTTTAATAAACGATAAGTAGCTGCTGATACAAACATTACGTAGCCACCAGGAACTTCATTGTCAGTCATATATTCTTCAGCGGCATCATATGCAGCTAGAATATTGTCTTCGGTTAAAGTTTCGTTCACTTTTTTACCGGCATTGTCATACATTACTTGAACAGCAACTTTATCTCTATGTGGAACAGTGATTAAACGTTTGTGTTCAGTTACAATATTGTTAATAGTTAGTGCAGCACTTTCAGATTGATCGAGTTGATCTACGTCATACCCAAACCAATCTTCGTGAGTTAATCTAATTGTTTCTTTTTCAATACTAATTTGATTACGAGCGTTTTCTCCGTTCCGTTGATATTGTGTCGCATCAACGAATCCTGACATTTTGTTGATACGTACTTCGTTTGCGCCAACAAAGTCAGCTGCAGTGATACTTTTTGCACCTTGAATTAAGACATCCCACACTTGAGAGTCAGCTCTAAATTCTTTGTCAATGGTTGCTAAATCTTTTGAGTCTAATACTAAAGCCATATTTATTCACCTAATCTTTCTTGAATTTTTTGTACAATACTTTTTCCGCCTACTGTACTACCCGCAGGATTTCCAGAGGGAACAATCGTTGGTGTCGGCGGAGTTGGTTCAGGGTC
>CYGL01000157.1_pt1 | contig 36101 bp, 41 predicted proteins | sample 485531 | NCBI WGS metagenome assembly CYGL01 (sample SAMEA3497897, study PRJEB9818) | human gut metagenome | reverse complement strand
CATTGTGTGCGGTGCGGATCGCCTGTTTGCACAACGTTGGTATGAAGAACGTTATTTGACCGGACAGCACACCCGCTACGTGATGAAACCGGGACTATTCATCAACTCGATTGAGGACGGAAGAGTATACCGCGCATTCAACACAAGTGACGAAAAGGCAGTAGCGTTCATGGAATCAAACGAGAATTACAAGGACTATTTTATAGACTTGCAAGCAGAACCGGAAGCACCCGTAGAAGGTGAACCGGAAGCGCCCGTAGAAGGTGAACCGGAAGCAGATCCAGAACCAGACGCTGTTCAAGTAATGGCGGCTGACGAGCCGGAACTATCGGAGGAAGAGATCGCCGCGGCAAAACGCAGTGAAGCGGCTAAAAAGGCGGCGGCTACCCGCGCAGCAAACAAGGCAGCAGCGGAAGCAGAAGCAGCCGAGGGTCTTAAGGAGTTCGAAGAATAATATTTAAAAAGGTAAATCAATGATCGCAGCAAAGAAAATAGAGTTAATAGTACGCAGGGCACTGAATTTAGTGCCCCGTACTTCTGAAGGGGTGGTTAGTTACGACGTGGACAACTTGTACCCGCAACGTATCGCAAATCTTATCGACGCTAGCAAAACCGCTACGGCGTGTTGTGACAAGGCGAAAGAGAACATTATTTGCGAGGGATTTGTTAACGAAGAATTTGCAGCGAGAACCAACGAGCACGGCCAAGACATGAACGACGTTTTAGAGTTCGTAGCCGATGAAATACCAAGATACAGGGGTTACGCGTTAATAGTACAATATGGCGGCGATGGTCGCCCTTTGTACTGTTATCCCGTGCCGTTCGGTTACGTTCGTGCCGTTCTTAATGAGGACTACAAACGCGATTCGATCGTGAGAAAGTGGCGCGTATTCGATAACTGGGAGCGCGAGACGCTTAAGGACACGAACGTTAAAACGGGCGTTGTTTATCCGAACTTCAACCCGAAGAACTTTTGGAAGGAGTGCGAAGAGTACGGAGGTATTGAAAACCATCCGGGACAACTCTATTACGCTAACTTCTCAAACCGTCGCCCTTATCCTATAAGTCCGTTTCACGCGGTACAGCCCGAAATGGGAGCGGAACATGGGAACGCCCTGTATGTCGAGAACGTTCTAGCGCGCGGTTTCCACGCTTGCAGTGTTGTATCGCATGGGATGTTTCAGAGCGATCAAGAACAAAACGAGTTCCGGGACGCTATTACCGAAATGATGGGCGTTGAGGGTACCGGCGCGGTTCTTACAGTACGAGACGAGAATGTAGGTATTACAGAGAAGCCCTTTATCCGGGTGGATCAAATCGGTACGCCTATTGATTCCGATCTATATAAGTCATATTGTGAACCATTGCGGAAGGACATTGCTATTTCTTGTTTTACCATTCCGATCCCGCTTATAGATTCTTCACTTATCAGCTTTTCGAACGCGTCGGGCGAAGTGGTTAAGGAAATGCAGCGCGTTTACCGCCGTTCATTGGCGCGTGTCCGTGATAAGATTTCCCGCGATCTAGCTTATATATTCGACATAGACCCGGAACTAACTAAGATTAAAAACGATTTGGAAGGCGATGCGGATACAGTTCCGGCTACGCCCGCCGACCAAGTAATAACAGATTGATATGGCATACCCGATCCAATTACTACGAGAATTATTCACGATCGCGAAGGACGTTAAGGATAGCGACATTGAGAAGGCATTTTACGAGGCTGACATGCTTGATATGTCGCCGCAACTTCACCGATCGTATGAAGAGATACCGCCGGAATACTTAGGTGATACCCCGGCGCGTACAGGAGCTAATAAGGTATTGTGCTACTACGCTTTTGCGCGCTACTTGCAGACAAGCGAGCAGCAGAGCACGGCGAGCGGCCTAAAAATACAAAACTACGGGGGCAGCTACGTCCTAGCCGACGACAATAAAGCGAGACGGTTTGAAGCGGAACGCGGCAAAGCTGATTTATTTATAGTCCCGTTAATCACGGCGTTTAAAACCGCCGGTCTGATTAAAGAGGAATGTTCACACAGGGTACAATCTAGGATATGTTTGATAAAATAATGGATGGAATTTTCGATACGGCACGCGTAGCGTCAATCGCGTTCCTACTAACAGTTACTAATGATGTAATGACTTTCTTTGTTCTAATTGTGTTATTTGGGACATTGAATTTTATAGTAGGGCTTATTGCAGGTTTAAAGGCTGGCGAAAAATACAGCCATAAAAAGGCGTTTCACGCGTTTTTTGAGTACGCCATCGCCGCCATAGTTATATTATTTACAGCAGCAGGCGCGCGCCTTATCGAACCGCACGGAAATTATACGGACTTATTGCGGTTATTAACTACGCTTTTCGCGCTTGTATACTCGAAGAACATTATCCGTAATTTTAAGCAAATCCAACCGGATAACGAGTTTATTGCAGTACTGGATATAATTATTAATACGAAGTATTTAGACTTCATAAAACATTTGAAAAATGGTAAACTTCACAATTCGAGAACTAACAGCGTCAACGACGGCAACGGCGAAGAAGATAAACAACGACCCGACGCCGGAAGTGTCGGAGAATCTGAAACAGCTAGTTAATAACGTACTAGACCCGCTACGGAACGCCTACGGCAAACCGATCATTGTTACAAGCGGGTATAGATCGCCCGCCCTAAACGCGGCGGTGAAAGGTTCTAAGACGTCCCAGCACATGAAGGGACAAGCGGCGGACATAACGGGAGGTAGCAAAGCGGAAAATAAGAAGCTCTTCGAACTGGCACAGGAACTCAATTTGCCATATTGCCAGCTTATAGACGAGAAGAATTTTTCATGGGTGCATATCTCATACGATAAGAACAACGTGAAACGTCAAATACTGCACCTATGAAAATAACGTTAGATAAGATATTGGTGTGTTTAGCGGTCCTTCTAGCCATTTTATTGTACGCATCATATAAGACAGTACAAAAACAGAGAAAAGAGCTAGAACGGCAGGAAAACAACCTCACCGCGCTTAACACCGAGGCCGTAGCGTTCAGGACCACGGCGGGCGATTATGCGGAACAAGCTAGGCAACTAAAACTAGAGAAGGACGAGCTAGAACTATATAACGCCGATCTATATAATAAGGTACGCGAGGCGGGGATAAAGATAAGAGAGCTAAAGAACGCTACGAGGGCCGAGACAGTTACTAAGGTAGACACCGTGGTTAAGACGGAATACCGGGACGGTGACAAAGAAAACAGGTTAGCCCACTATTTCGACGGGTGGAATGATATACAAGTTGAAGCCCGACCGGACACAACAATTATAAAATCTAGTAGTGTTGACACGATCGACGTGATCGGATCGGTCAAGCAAAAGCGGTTTTTATTCTTTCGGATCGGAAAGCCGAAACAAACGATAACCGTATCGAATAAAAACCCAAAATCTAAAATACACGTAGAATTCTCGGCAGAATTCGACAAATAACGCTTTTCATCTTTTGCAAACGCCCTTTCGCCTTTTACACTTGAAAACTTAAAACGCTGATTCATAACGAGTTGGCGTTTTTGCATATAAATGATTAAAATTTGTATCTTTCGCACTTAATTCACTAATAACTAGTACTTTATCTATCAATATATAACAAATGTAAAAGATGTAAAGATGTTATATAGAGATAAAAATGAAAAAGTGGTATAATCTATAAAATATGTAAATATATGAATTAATATGTGAATGGATTTATAGAAATATTTGATTTTAAACTTTATAGAAAACTACCTTTTATCTCATACACTACACCCGTTTTTGCCACATAACTAACTGATACGCAATTAGTTAAGGGCGTAAAGATCCGCTTAAAAAGGGCTATTCGACATTTACACTGTTACAGATCCTTCAAAACAGTTAATCAGAGTTAAATTACTAAAGTTTTTTGGGAAATAGTTTTGTAGTTCAAAATAAAGCCGTACCTTTGTCACATCGAAATGAGAAACCAACTAAATTTGTTGAACTATTCCGAGATCGGAGAATCGTAATAAACATTACTAGATATGGCAGTAGACATTTATAAACTAGAAGCGTTCTTTTATAAGATTATACGGGAGAGGATTAAAGCGTGCAAAACGATAGGCGAGGTTACAATGCTATACGGCTATCCGGGCAACTCGAAAATGGTGTTCGATGATTTGCAACAAGAAGAAGAAGCCGGAAAAAAGTTTAAGTATAAAATCCGGGGCTTTATAATTCCACACGCCAAACGTTACGAAACTATTTTCGAGCAGGCCCGGCGCGCCGCATATTCCGATCACGTACAAACTTATCGAACGTCTGACAAATTGAATTTTAAATTTAACGAAAAGATGAAATGGAAAAAGTAGAACTTATCACAGTGGCGGAAGCCGCCAGGTTAGCGGAGTGCACCGAAAACGCAATACGCTATCAGCTCAACGCCGGAAAGCTCACCCGGTACGAGAATGGGACGGGCAAAATCAGAGTGAACAAAAATGAGCTATTAGAAACAATTTTTAATTTTAAGAAAAAATGAAAGTAGTAATCGAATTAATCGGAAATGAGAGTAAAGAGTCTTTGTTAGCAACATCTAAATATTTGCGCGAGCTGGCAGAGGGAAGTCTTCCAGTATCAACGGAAGCCAAAGTTTACGGACCAAATGACGAAGCAACCGCGAACGCAAAAACCGATCTTGACAAGTTGGCGGACGCTGTTGTAGAAGCAACCAAAGTGCGCGAAGAATCCGCACCCGTTAAGACCGTATCGGAACACGTGGCAGAGGAACGCGCTAAAACTATAGCGAGCCGCGCGAAGAAGGTAGAAGCACCCGCCCCGATCGAAGAACCGGAAGGAGAAGAAGTTGCACCAGTGGAAGAGGTAGCCGCACCAGTGGAAGAGGTAGCCGCACCGAAAGCACCCGCCGCACCTGCACCAGTAGAAGAACCTGCACCTGCACCAGTAGAGAAGTCTGCTAAGACCGAAACGGAGCACACAGTAGACGAGTGTAAGCAATGGGCGATGAAAGCTCTAAACGCAAAGAAACGTCCCTTAGTGCAAGAAGCATTTGAACAGGTAGGCGCAACGTCTTTCCCAACGCTTAAGGAATCTATGTTTGCGGAATTCATCGAATACATCTCAACTCGTTTGTAATGGGACACGCTGAAAGAGACCACGCGATTTTATCGCCGAGTAGCGCGAAACGATGGATACATTGCACACCATCGGCGCTACTAGCGGAAGCCGCAGGCAGCAAGTCAAGCGTTTACGCAGACGAGGGCACATTAGCCCACGAGATAGCCGAATATGCTTTGACTAAATACATGGAAGGTGAATACGATCCGATCATAGACGAAGCCCTGCCAATCAAGGACGAGCACCTTAAAAACCCGTTGTTTAGTATTGACATGGCGAATTACATTCGCGATTATTGCGATTATGTTATCGGTGAAGGTTACGAGATGGCCAGGGCGGACGGCGTGTGCCGGACGTTCCTAGAGCGTCGAGTAGATATTACAGACTTCGCACCGGATTCGTTCGGATCGGTAGACGTAACACTAGTATCTGACAAGACGATCCACATTATAGACCTGAAATACGGTGCGGGCGTGAAGGTGTACGCCGACATGAACGAGCAAATGTTAATGTACGCTCTTGGAACTTTGAAAAGCCTAGACGCTGAAAAGATCGAGAAAATTCGAATGACGATCGCACAAGTCAGATTAGACCACTACGACACGTTCGAAATGTCTAAGAGTGATCTACTTGATTGGGCGGAGAAAGTTCTAAAACCAGCCGCAAAAGCGGCAATACGGGGCAAAGGGAAACAGGTTGTCGGGAGTTGGTGCGGTTTTTGTCCGGTTAAAGCCCAATGCAGGGCGCAACGTGACGCCATACTTGCGGACTTCAACGAAAAGCCCGAACCGCTGTTATTGTCTGACGAGGAAGTAGTAGACCTAATTGGCAAGATCGACACATATAAGAGCTGGATCGAATCAGTAAATAAGTACGTCTACGATAGAGCGATACAGGGGCATAAATGGGAGGGCTACAAATTAGTAGCCGGACGGTCAAGACGGGTTATTACGGACGAAGCAAAGGTACGGCAGGAGTTATTAAACGAGTTCCTAGAGGACGAAGTGCTAAACATCAAACTAAAAGGAATCGGAGATCTCGAAAAGCTGTTAGGTAAAAAGGTATTTAGTGCAAGGTTTGCGGACGTGGTTCAATCACTACCCGGCGCACCTAAACTAGTACCGGAAAGTGCTAAGGGCGAGGAATATAACCCGCTTTGCGACTTCGACGTAGAAGGCTAACAGAAGTTAAAAAACAATTAAAGAATGTATAACAGGTTCGAAGTTTAAAATAAAGCAATATCTTTGAACCATGAAACAAATTAAACTTAAAAATTATGAGTAGAAAATTGATCTTAAAAAACGTGCGTTTCTCTTATGTAAGAGTTTTCGAGGCAGAACAATTCAACGGAGTAGGGGATTTTCATTACAGTGTCGTGCTTTTGATCCCCAAAACTGACACCGCCCTAGTTAAGCAAATCAACGATGCGGTAAAGGCGGAAGCACAGGAATATTTCGCAAAAGATCCGAAATTCAAGGGACGTGTACCGGAAAATTACAAAAGCCCGTTAAAGGATGGCGACGCGCCAGAGAAAGAAGGACAAGCCGGATTTGAAGGTATGTACTACATTACGGCGAAGCGGAAAGAGGAACATGGACAACCGATCGTAATCGACAAGGGTAAACGCCCGATCACAGTGAAAGAGGATATGTATTCCGGTTCTTGGGGAGTAGCTTCCATCTCAATTTACGGTTACAACATGAGTGCAGACAACCGCGGTATAACCGCCGGATTGAACGGGATACAGAAAGTAACCGATGATGATCGACTGGACGGCGGATCAAGTGTCAACGACTTCGAGAACCTCGAGAACGAAAACGACGGTCTGGCAGACTTCAACTAAAACAATTATCTCAAGTATAAACAATTAAATTAATTATTAATCAATTTCGTTAAAACAGGTGTAAAATGATTTTCAAAAGCCGTGCCGAGTAGAAGCGGCGCGGCTTTAACTTTAAAAACCCCTAAAAAGACATGAAACCAATTTATATAGATTTTGAAACATTTTCCGGTGAGGATATTAAGAGCAGCGGCGCATATAGATACACGCAATCCCCCGACTTTGAAATACTTCTTATCGGTTACGCAGTTGGAGATGGCGCGGTTAATATAGTTGATATGACTAAATCGGACGCTTACGATCAATTTACGGATTTCACCAACTTGATACTAGACGAGCAATATACGATCGTGGCGCATAACGCCCAATTTGAACGGTTGTGCTTGATGGCATACGGTATCAACATTCCCGCGGAACGTTTTCTGTGTACCGCAACTATGGCGTTATACGCCGGATTTCCAGAGAGCTTAGGAAATCTTTCCAAAGCATTAGACTTGAAAGAAGGCAAGAAGGGTACAGGGCTAGCCCTTATAAAATTCTTTTGCCAACCACAGAAGCCGACTAAAGCGGACCCGGAGGGTTACCAGAACGATCCGAGAGATTATCCGGAAAAATGGGAAGAATTTATAGACTACCTTCGTTACGACATTCTTTCGGAGCGAGAAGCCCTGGCACGCCTAAATTACTGTAAGTTCCCACAGTCGGAAATAGACCTGTATAGACTGGATCAAGACATTAACGACAACGGCATAGCCGTGGATATGGAACTAGCCGAACACGCGGACGCTCTGAACGAGGAGTTTTGCGAGGAGCTAAAAAATCGGATTAAAACTAAGTACGGCATATCGTCTCTTAAGTCTACAATGCAACTTAAGGACTTTGTAATGATCCAAACCGGGAAATCTTTTGATTCGTTCCGGAAAGAAGACATAGAGCAGATTATGCAGGAGTGCGACAACGAACGAGTAGACGAAGTACTAAACGCCCGGAAGATCATAAACAAGACGAGCAACGCCAAATATACCGCGATGCGCAATTGCGTGTGCTTCGACGGACGCGTACACGGTTTGTACCGTTTTTACGGCGCGGGCCGTACTGGACGATGGGCAGGTAGACTAGTCCAAATGCAGAACCTGCCGCGTAACTATATACACGACCTTGACGGCGCACGTGATAACGTTAAACACATGTGTTTGGCAGACTTCGAAACGTTCTGGGGAAATGTACCTGACACGTTATCGCAGCTTATCAGAACAACGTTTGTAGCACCCGCCGGCACCACATTCCACATCGCCGACTATTCAGCCATTGAAGCCCGTGTACTGGCGTGCCTGTGCCGTGAAGATTGGCGTATTGAAGCGTTCCGCAACGGGAAAGATATCTACGTAGTGTCTGCAAGTATGACGTTTAGTTTGCCCGAAGATCAATGCGGAAAAGGCACTCATTATCGTCAACAGGGTAAAGTAACCGAGCTGGCCCTAGGTTATGGTGGTTGGGTGGGCGCTATGTCTACAATGGACTATGAAAAGGCAATTGATCCGGCATTGTACAAGGATATAATATTACGATGGCGCGCCGCATCACCGCGCATCGTAGAGTTTTGGGAGGAGCTGGACAGCCGGGCGAAACTCTGTATTAGGAACAAAAAGGACGTGCAAGTTATCCGGTACGGCGTACACGTTTGTACATTTCAATGGTTTAAAGAAAACAATTCTCTAGCAATTTTATTACCTTCGGGCCGTCGTTTGTTTTACCCGTTTTGCCGGATAGCTACGAAAAGCGTACACGGACGAGACAGGGAGGTTATAACATACAAGGGTCAAGACCTTACCGGAAAATGGGCGGACCTAGACACATATGGCGGAAAGCTAACCGAAAATATTACGCAGGCAGTCAGCCGAGACCTACTGGCATACGGTATGCAAGAGATTGTAAAACGTTACCCAGCTGTTAAGATCGTGGGACATATCCATGATGAAACGGTAAACGAAACGCCTTTAGATGATTTTGGCGAGCCAACTGTATCGCTTAAGGAGATTTGCGAAGCTATGGCAGTCACACCAAAATGGGCGGACGCTTTCGGGATTCCGTTGAAGGCAGAAGGATTCACTAGTAATTATTATAAGAAAGATTAACATGGAAAAATACACCTTATCACTTGCAGGTTCTTCAGCGTCTCTGAAATGGAAGGCGGTGCGCCTCACATGGGACGATTTTGTAAAACGTTTAGGAACTCCCGTTATTACCAATGAAACGGTACGCGAGTACGATAGACTGGACAAGCCCGCTAAGTCTTCATTGAAGGACGTTGGCGGTTTCATGGCTGGCGAGCTTTCAGGCCCGCAGAGACTTAAGAAGGCCGTTATGTCCCGTTCAATGATCACGCTAGACGTAGACTTTGGCGACGATCTATTCCCGTTCGATTTTGCAGATCGTTTTCCAGGAGTGGCGGCGGCTATTTATACCACTAGATCAGACCGGCCCGGATCTCGCCGTTACCGTCTTATCATGCCCTTCAAAGAAGAGGTTACAGACGTTACAATGTACGAAGCCGCGGCGCGTAAAGTAGCCGAGTTGTTGAGTATCGACCTATTCGATAAAACAACCTTCCAACCGGAACGCATGATGTACTGGCAATCCCTTTCCAAGGATCAAACCGGACTTTTCGAAGTGTTTGATGGCGAGCCGATAGACGCCGAGTATCTAATAGGTTTGTACGGAGACAATGAAGAATGGCGCGACGTGCGCAAATGGGCGTTTCACTCCGAAGTAGAACGCGATACCCGTGCCGTTATTAGTAAAGAGATGGCGAAAGACCCCCGCGATAAAGAGGGTTTGGTAGGTGCTTTTTGCCGCTCGTACACGATCCAGGCAGCGATAGAGAAATACTTGTCAGACGTTTACACGGAGGTAGACAACGGACGCTATACATACGCACTTGGATCAGGCGCGGCCGGCCTAGTTGTGTACGACGATGTACTCTGTTTTTCCCACCACTCAACCGACCCTATCGGGGACGGACACGCTTACAACGCTTATGATTTGGTACGTGTGCACAAGTTCGGGCACCTGGGTAAGGAAGACAGCACCCGCGAGATGAACAAGCTAATTTGCGCGGATAAGGAGTGCGTTAAGAATATGGTATCGCTTGACGACGATCTAGCCGACTTCGAAGAATACACGGACGAGGTTAAGAGCGACGCGCAGACCGCCGCCGAACTTGTTTGGGATTTAGATCGCAAAGGTGATAAAATGTGTACCGTTCGCAATTTCATTAACGCTTTCAAGTGTGATCCACTATTAAACGATCTGTTAGCTTATGACTTGTTTCTTGATACGATCGTGTACACCCGCACGCCGTTCTTCTCGAAAGACATCAAGAAGGGTGATATGCTGGACGATACCGCCGTAGCGATTATCCGTGGACGTATAGAGGATTTGCACGGTATTTATAATGACAGCAAATTAAACGACGCGTTGGAAAAGGTTTGCAGCGAAAATGCTTTCCATCCCATCAAGAAATATCTAGAGGCGCTAAGATGGGACGGCGTGAAACGTATTGATAATTTCCTTGTAGATTACATGGGGGCAGAGCCTAGTATATACGTGTCCGAGGCGTTCCGCAAAATGTTAGTTGCAGCTGTTACTAGAGTTTACGAGCCGGGCCGCAAATTTGATACGGCGCTTGTTATGTATTCCGGGCAGGGCGCGGGAAAGTCCACGCTTATACAAGCCCTTTCTAAGGGCTGGTTCAATGATTCATTAACGGACGTGTCCGGTCAAAAAGCGTACGAAGCGATACAGCATGCTTGGATAGTGGAGCTAGCCGAGTTGTCAGCCCTCCGCCGTTCGGACGTAGAAGCCACGAAGAACTTTATCAGCAAGCGGGAAGATACGTATCGTAGCGCATATGCCCGCCGCGTCAAGACACACAGGCGTCAATGCGTATTCTTCGGGTCTACTAATGACGATGAGTTTTTGAAGGACAAGACCGGAAACCGCCGTTTCTTCCCGATCGAGGTACGCGTTAATAAGAACACGCACAAGTTGTTTGAAAAGTCTTTTGAGGCAATAGTAGACCAACTCTGGGCGGAGGCTATGGAACTGTACATGATGGGTGAGAGCCTTGTTTTGTCTGACGAAGCCGAAGCGATCGCCAACGAAGGCCGCGAGGAATTTACAGAAGAGAGCCCGCTAGTAGGTATTATAGAGAACTACGTAGACAGGCTTTTCCCGGCTGACTACGAAGAGCGCACCGAACAACAACGCGCCGACTTTCTATCGGGTGGTTTGGGCGAGATCGGTGACACGGTTAAAAACAAGTTCTGTTTAATGGAGCTATGGGTAGATGCTCTGGGACGCCGGAAAGAAGATTATACAAGCGCAAAGGGGCGCGAACTGGCAACAGCTATGAGACAGTTGGGCGGATGGTACAAAGGAAAGTTAAATAGAACTAAATTGTACGGTGCACAAGTAATTTATATCCGTAAAGGTAGCGAGGAAAGCAAAAAATTACTATCTTTGTAACGCAATACTTTCTTTTCTAATTTTTAAGGTTAATACTTTTAGGGTGGTTTTTCAGTTAAAAAGGCTTTCGTAGTGATACGCGAGCCTTTATTTTTGTTAATATCTCAAAGTTTTTTCCGAAAACGTTTGGTAGTTCAAAATAAAGTAGTACCTTTGTTGTACCGAATTAAAATTAGTGCTATTTAAAGAGTTAGATAGTTAAAAAGGCTTTCGTAGTGATACGCGAGCCTTTATTTTTGTTAATATCTCAAAGTTTTTTGAGAAAAGTTTTGGTAGTCTGATAAGTAGTCGTATCTTTGCTTTCACAATAACCAATTAAAATATTATAATCATGGATTTAGTGAGAAAGAGAATCGACGAAGCGTTCGCAAATGGCGAATACTGGGTAACAAAACATATTATATGTGATTTGGGGCTAAAAGCAACTAGAGTTAGGTGCACCGCTGACGAAATTTGCAAGGATGGCGAATACTATTGGAGCTTAGAATATAGCGTTAACGGCTATGCGGAAACTACCTATAATGAGTATGTAGAATTTATGTATCAGCTAGCCGTAGAAACCGCAAAGCAAATGGAGAAATTTTCGGGAGTTAAAATTAATATTTGGAGGTATTGATATGAAAGCAAAATTTATCATCTACGCCGTTTTATGGGCGGCTTTTTTCATCCTGTATGTATTAACGTGTTGCGAACCAACTACTAGAGTATGATACAGATATTGAAGGCGGTGATTATAACGACGGACGGCGTTATAGTTCAGGACTATTCTAAAGTCCTAGATGATTTAGGAGTGTATGTCGTAACAGACATAGAAGCGGAACGGCGATATATCGCCGAGTGTCAGACCCTAGCGGGATTCACGGTTAAGCGTGTTAATTTAACATACGTAACGAAAGAATGGTATTATCCAATTAAATTTATAAAATCTTAGTAAATGAGTAACAAGAAAAAATTAAAGTCTCGCGATGGCGCGACACGGATAACGCCGGATAAGAGTGTAGGGTATTTTTGCGGTATGTATAAGCTGCAAGCGTATGACAAGGCAGAGGACGTTTGGGACGACGTATTAGGGTGTAGCAACCTTACATGGACAGAAGCAACCACAGCCCGAAAGAATTACGTAGCACTGCGGAAAGCGTGCAGAGTGGCAAACGGCGCGAGCCTTAACATCAGTGTACCAAATGAAGGCAACGGAAACTAGCGAAAAGGTATTCGAGCGTACTATGTCTAAGTACGTAGAGAGTAGAGGAGGGATGGCAATTAAATTGCTGTCCCAATTTATAAACGGGCTTCCGGATCGAATGTACTTGTTACCGGGCGGGACGGTTATCTTTGTTGAGTTCAAGTCTACGGGCTGCAAACCTAGACCGATACAGCGCGTTATACTCGATCGGATCGCCGCGCTTGACTTCAACGTACGAGTAGTATCGAACCCTGACGAGTACAACGATTTGAAGGAATTGATAGACTTTTATGTTAACGGTCGTTAACTAATGGCGGTTAGTGCAAATCAAAGTTAAGAGTTTACCCTATATTTTGGCAGTCTGAAAAGAACCCGTATCTTTGAAATGTCAAAAGGAAATAATCATTTAAAAATTAGAATCATGAAAAAGTTAATCAGTATTTTAGCAGTAGTTTTGTTATCAGTTAGCGCAATGGCGCAAGTATCAACCGCAAGCGGGAGCCTAAAGACACTTAAGTCTTTCCGGTTAGGAACATGTAAGATCGTGGAAGTAACGAAGGGCGACGCGGTAACCTATCAGATCACCGGACAGCTAGCCGGAACAACCTCAAGAGAAATGGATATAAGGTTAGGCGACGCGGACGCGGCGGTTAAGACACTCTTAAGCCTAGCCGAGTACAAGCCGTCAAGCTCTGACGAAGTTGTAAACCTCAACAACCCAGGGGATCACACCGCGCAATATTCCAAATTCACTATGGTTTGGATGATCCACAGTCCGGGAAAGCAATTCACCGTTAACATCTCACGTAAAGAGCTTAAGAAGATGGCGGAAGCAATTAATAAATCCTTAAACAAATAAGATCATGGAAATATATAGAAGCAATAGCGGCGAGATCCTGGAAGTTTCCAAATTACCTAACGGGCGCATAAAGTTATCACAGCTACGGAACGCAGGCCGCAGGGAGTCAAAGAGTGTAGGCACTGTCAAGGAACTAAACGCGTTCTTATACAACAACGGTTATCATCTTGCAATGACAGAACGTAGCAAACGTTTTGGCCGACACTTCACGGAGAACAATTTAAACGATGAACTGCTGATGATCCTGCCTAACTCGGAGCTGGCCGTAGAGCGTAACGGGGACATTTTTTCTTGTTGGCTTCTGGCCGACAATGCCGACGGAACAGTAGAGGTATCATGCAACGCGCCGTTTGCCACGGTTAACTGGCAAGGGTATAAGGCCGTAACGGTGGGACTTGACGAACTGATTATAATAGAGGGAGATATTTAATTATGGTAGACTTCAACAAGAAACTTAAGGTAGACCGCATCAATCTATTTCGCGATGTGGTTACAAAGATGGCGCACGGAACGCCCGCCGAGGGCTACGCGATCGGAGACGCTATAAAACAATTACCGGAGAACCTGCAACAGTATTTAATATCAGAAGTGCCGGACAACATACTAAGAAAAGAATACAGCCGCCGGGAGCTTCATAAGGGCGAGGGCGTGGTATTCGAAGGAGCTGACACGGTGGCCGAGGTCTACAAGGAAGAAGTGTTCAACGATAACCGGGCGGAAGCCCTGAAGGACTTGTTAGGGATTAAATCACAGTTCCCCGACATTCTGGACGTGATCGAAGAAGTACTTAAGTGTTTCCCGGAACGATACACGCTAGACGATATTTACGATATGTTGTATAAAAAAGATTTAGGGTTATGATAGAATATAAAGTAGGGGAAGTATTCACCACGGACGAAGGAAAGACCGTTCAATGTGTAAGGAGCAATGGCTTATGTAGCGGGTGTGTTTTCCTCACAAAGAGAGCCTACGCGCCACGATGCACGGCGATGGGTATAGATTGCTCCGAGTGTTCGCGCGAGGACGGGCAACACGTTATCTTTGAAGAACTGGAAGAGATTAAAGAACACACAGAATACCCGGTAGGTAAAGTGTTAACGTTCAAAGGTAAGGCGGTGGAAGTGGTAGACGATAACGACAAAAAGTCGTGCCACGGTTGTGCGCTCTTCGAATATGGTTATATGAGTTGCCACAACATACTTTGTATTCCCGCCGAACGGATGGATGAGAAGTACGTAAAATTTATAGAGCATGTTACAGAGGTCTAACTTACACGGCTATCAACGTACCGCCGTAGACCATATCAAGGAACACCCCGACGCGGCTCTGTTTCTAGACATGGGGCTAGGCAAAACGGTGAGTACGCTAACCGCCGTAGCCGATCTTATAAACGAGTTCGAAGTAACAAAGGTTTTGATCGTAGCCCCAAAGCGCGTCGCCGAAATGACTTGGGGCGATGAGATCGAGAACTGGGCGCATATCCGCCATTTACGTTTGTCAGTGATAAAAGGTACGGCGAAGCAACGCGAGATCGCAGCAAGGGCGGAAGCCGACGTTTACACCGTGAGCCGTGACAACCTTGTCTGGCTTCTTCAAATGTGGGGAGGATCGAAAGTGCCGTATGATATGCTAGTACTGGATGAGCTTTCGTCTTTCAAGAACCATCAGTCTAAACGCTTCAAGGCTGCGAAGATCATACGCCGGAGTGTTAACCGGGTGGTGGGTCTGACGGGAACGCCCGCGCCGAACGGACTAATAGACCTATGGGCGCAAATGTTTCTAGTAGATGGCGGGCAACGCCTGGGAAAGACAATCACCGATTACAGGGCTAACTATTTCAGACCGGGCGCACAAAACGGAGGTATAGTGTACGAGTACAAACCGCTACCAACAACCGAGGCGGTATTAGGCGAGAAGATAGCCGACATCACATTATCAATGAAAGCCCTTGACTTCCTGGATATGCCGGAACTTACATACATCAACAACTATGTAGAGTTAACTCCAAAGGTGAAGAAGCAGTACGATAAGTTTGAAGAGGATCAAGTGCTGGAGCTTATGCAGGAAGAAGAAATAACCGCATTAAGCGCCGCTGCCTTATCAAACAAACTCTTACAGTTCGCGGGCGGTGCGATCTACGACGCAGACCGGAACATACATACCGTGCATGATGAGAAGCTGGAGACGTTGGTAGAGATGGTGGAAGCCGCGAACGGATCGCCCGTACTGGTGGCGTACAACTTCCAACACGAGAAGGTGCGCATACTGGAAGCCCTAAAGAGCTTCGGCGCGGAAGCGCTGGAAGGCGTGGACAGCGTGCGCAGGTGGAACGCAGGCGATATACCCGTATTAGTGACACACCCGGCTAGCGCGGGGCACGGTCTGAATATGCAGAAGGGCGGCAACCGTATAATATGGTACGGTACTACCTGGAGCCTGGAGTTATACCAGCAGTTCAACGCCCGACTATGGAGACAGGGGCAAAAGAATAGCGTGTTTGTCCATCACATTATTACGCGGGGTACAATTGACGAAAGGGTCATAGCCGCGTTAAGCGGAAAGGCCGATACGCAAAACGGACTTATGAATATGGTAAAAGAACTGATTAAAAAATATAGAGTATGAACGTATTGAGTTTATTTGACGGTATGAGCTGCGGGCAGATAGCCCTTACTAATCTAGGTTGTTTCCCGGATAAGTACTACGCTTCCGAGGTGGATAAGTTCGCCATACAGCAGACGCGGCACGTGTTCCCCGACACGATACACATAGGGGACGTTACACGGGTGGACGTGTCGAAGCTGGATAAGATAGATTTGATTATAGGCGGAAGCCCGTGCCAGTCATTCTCCTTCGCGGGGAAACAGGCGGGGATGGCTACGACGGAAAACATAGAGGTAACCGACCTGGATCAATATCTCGATCTTAAAATAATGGGATTCGAGTTTACCGGACAGTCGTACCTGTTTTGGGAATACATGCGGATATTGACCGAAATACGGAAGTACAACCCGGACGTTAAGTTCCTGTTAGAGAACGTGGTTATGTCGAAGAAGTGGGAAGCCGTCTTAACTAATGCGATCGGAGTTGATCCCATTAAGATTAACAGCAACCTTGTGTCGGCGCAGAACCGGAAGCGGTTGTACTGGACAAATATCGCGGAGATCACGCAGCCGGAAGACGAGGGTATATTCATCCGTGATATTCTCGAGGATGACGTAGACGAAAAATATTATGTATCGGGCAGGGGTATAACAGACCGGATGAGGAAGAACCTTAAGAGCGTAGACGATAAGTCGTTTTGCCTGACCGCTACTAATTACAAGGGGGCGCAGGCGAACGGTACAACGCTTATACGGAGTGGAGAGGCCTTGAGACGGTTAACGCCTACGGAGTGCGCGCGCTTGCAGACCGTACCGAGTTGGTACAAGTGGGTAGTGTCGGACACGCAGATATACCGCATGTGCGGGAACGGTTGGACGGTTAGAGTTATTGAACATATATTAAAAAATTTATTCGTATGAGAAAAGTAAAGCTTATGTTTTTCGAGCCGGGGCAGAAGGCCGAGCACGAAGGCGTGACGTACATAGCCGAGTTACAGAAGAAAGGCGGGCTATGCGCCGGGCGCGCGTTCAACAAGCGCGGCGAGCCGTGCATGTGTCCTAGGAGATGGGAGTGCGTAAATGTAATAGACAGTAATAATATAATATTTAAGAAGGTATGAAAACAACAAATTACAAAAAGGGTGACGTAGTGTTATTGTGTGATGGAAATCGTACCGATAAACGTTACGAGTATTTAGGCGAAATGCCCGTAGCGGGCGAGGTGGTGAACGCGTATAGACCGCTAGAGGGAAAGACAAGTTTTGCACTTGTAAAGGACGCCGCGGGCGAGTTCGCGCCATTTTCTAACAAGCTAGCCGCCGAGGTGGTAGGCTTGAAATGGTACAAGAAAGTATTACAGTGGTGGAAAGCGTCTAATCGCTGGAAGCATTTCTTATTTGCGATCCCGCTTGGTGCGGTATGCGGTGCTCCCTTCACTACGGGCGTAGGGCTGGGTATGGAGTTAAAGGATCAGTTGTACGGCAATAAGGCTGATTTCATGGACTTTCTGCTAACCGCGGTTGGCGGCTTTATCGGACACGGCGCGATGCGCCTTATAGGTTTGGACTATGGTGTAATGGAACTAATCAAATTAATCTTTTAAGTTATGGTAGCAGCGATTTTAGTATTTGTGGTTTTGACCGTGGCGTTTATGTTTTGCGGGTTGGCAGGTATGCTTATGGATAACGAGACGTTCGCAGACATATCGTTTTGGTTGTCTGGCGGATCGATGGTTATATGCGCGGCGCTAGCCGCGATCGAATTAATTATATTAATCTTTTAAGTTATGGCAGACATGGAACATTTATTCAGAGAACAAGAGATGCGCGAGATGGAACAAGCAACCGGGCGCGTAGGCGGTCAGTTTAAAACCGCACTGGATCGCGCGGAGAAAGCGCAGTACAATATGAGAAAGAAGATCGCGAAGGCAGACGCCGAGCAGGTGATCGTGTACGCCGAACGCATACCGCGTAGCGCAAAGGGGGTAACGACTATAACGATATACCGGAAGAACGAGCCGGAACGACGGGTGGACTTATCGAGGGTTGAGGCTTTGCGTCTCATATCAGAACTACGGGAGGCACTGGCGAAATGGTGAAGGACGGATTGAAAATGCTAGGGCAATTAGTCCTAGCAATCGCTGCGGGGATCACGCTAGGTTGTGTTTTAGTATGTATCTTAAATAATTTATAGTATGCCTGTACCATATATCAAGAGAAAAGACCGTAGAGTTTTAGTCATCGAAGAGATGGCACAGTTATATAATCTTCACGCGTTTTTCATCTTCGACTGGCTTGAGGCAAACGGGGTGAAGTATGTCAAGGCAAAGGGCAAACCGTTTCACCTGGTTAACGCGTCGTTGTTCTGTGAAGCTATCCGGGACATAATATACGCGGCTAGTAAAGTACGGGACGACCGGAACACCCGGACCGACCCGGAACGCATACCGACAGTGGAGAATATGCTGTACCGTGACAAGGACAAGAAGCGCGTAGGGCCTTACGAGAACGGCGATATAGAGAGGCCGATCTACCCGAGTAAAGATACGGAGCTAAACCGTAACGGTATAGAGGTTTCAATGCTGTACCGGGTCAATATGTATTGCGATGGCAGTAGGTCGCTTGACGTTTTAGATCGGCGTACGCTGGCATGGAAAACGATTGAAAGGGCCGAAAAGTGGAAATGTAAAGATATTTTGGATGACTGGAAGGTTATGTACAATTTGGATTGTTAAATGGATTTAACTAAAAAGCGTGTTTTCGTATAAAATCGTTAACGCGCTTTTTAGTTAAAAAATTTAACACGCTTCGGAAAAAACTTTGTGAGAGAAAACTTTTTAGAGAGAAAGCTTGATTTTAACGGTATTTTAACTAAAAAGCGTGTTTTTGACAAAAAAGTAGTGAAAACCTCTTTTACATTGCCATTTCATTGTTTACACCCGACCGGCTCCACAGGACGCAGAACGCATTTTTCAAGTTTTTGATGTAATTGGTTAAAATTTGTATCTTTTGCACTTAACTAGCTTATTTATAGTACTTTATCATATAATATATACTATATGTAAAAGATGAAAAGATATATACTAGTGGAGTACTATTAAATAAGTAATAATATAGTTAACATAAATATACTATTGTTATTTTAAATAATTAATTTGGGGTATTTTTTAAAATATATCTATAAGGGAAAACGTCTTTTCATCATTTATGCGTTTACACTAGCCCTGAAACGCCCTGTTCATCGAGGTTTCGGGGTGTAAAGATAGCTTTGATAGGCGTAAATGAGGCGATTTGGGCGAAAAAAGCGTATTTTTGTAGAGTTGTAAATAAAAATTATATGACTATAAAGAAGAAAGAAATTATAGAAACTAAGGAAGCGGTACAGCTTCCGAAGGAGAAGCCCGTAGCGGAGGAACGAGTTAAAGCGGTGTGTGGTGGTGCGATCAGGCCGACGTACGCGACTACGCGATACCTCTCCGATTCGTTCGAGTGTACCCGGTGCTATCAACTGGCAACGCGCCGATTCGGTAAAACGCCTGTATGGCAAGACCCCGCCGAGTTGTGGGAAGCGTACGCGATCTATACGGCTTGGTGCGAGGCTACGCCCGTTATAGTGTACGAGCCGATAAAATCGGGACCGGCAGCCGGAACGCTATACGAAGTACCGAAGAAGCACTTACAGAGCGAAAGCGAGTTTACGGCGTTCCTGGGGGCGGGGGTGAAGTACCTGCACGAACGCCGCAACACTTATATGAAGAACTTCGAGGAGTTCGGTTTGCCTGTATGCGAGGAGTTTGTCGAGACGATAGACCGCATACGCGCCGAGATCGCGGCGGACATGGACCAGGGGGCGAGCGTCGGGCAGTTCGACGCGCAGTACATCAGGGCGCTACGCGGGATCAAGATGCAAATGGACTACACATCTAACGGTGAAGCCATCAAGGGCGGCCTGACTGTCAACGTCACAGACCCCAAAGTGTCCGCAAGGATGGGAAAGCTGAAAGACTTCAAGAAGGAACATAAAGGCGAGGAGGAAAAGAAATGAATTGCACCTACGTATTTAACAAAATGCTAGATCACTTTGTCGACCCGAACATAAGAGGTATAGCGAGCAAAGGCGGTACGCGTTCCTCTAAGACGTGGAGCGTGTTACAGCTTCTTTATCTCGTAGCGAGGGAAAGCCCCGACCCGTTAATGATCTCATGTGTTACCGACACGCTCCCGGCCGTAAAGCGTGGTATGTTCCGTGACTTTCAGAACATGTTACTAGACGAGGGGGTCTGGGACGACAACGCCCTCAACAAGTCCGATATGATCTACACGGTGAAGCCGGGCGTGTGCATCGAATTCTTCGGGTGTGACAACGCGTCAAAGGTACACGGCCCGGCGCGTGACATTCTTTTCATCAACGAGGCGCAACGGATACCCCGCGAGATATTCCGGCAGTTGGACGTTCGTACCACGCTTAAGGTTATCATTGACTTTAACCCCGTTCGTCGATTCTGGGGGGAAACGGACTTCACAGGCGACAAGTATGTAACGATCCACTCGACATACAAGGACAACCCGTACTTGTCGAAACAACAGGTAGAAGCGATCGAACGGAACGCCAAGGACGCTAATTGGTGGCGCGTATACGGTGAAGGTCAGACGGGCGGGCTGGAAGGGCTTGTATATCCCCAAATTGAGACGATCGAAGCGTTGCCGGAGGATTTAACGGGCGAGGACGTTAAGTTCGTCACAGGGCTTGATTTTGGCTTTCAGAACGACCCGACCGCTATCGTTAAAATCTACATGCGGGGCATGAACTTGTACATAGACGAGGTTTGTTATCAAACTAAGATGTTAAACCGCACGATAGCCGAGCGTCTTAAGGCGGAAAGGCTGGACCGTACCATGACAATATGCGACAACGCGGAGCAGAAGAGTATCATAGAGCTACGCGGTCTAGGGTGCAATACGTTCCCCTGTATCAAGGGCAAAGGATCAATCAAGGCGGGCATCCAACAGGTTAAGCAGTTCAACCTGTTTGTGACGAAGCGGAGCACGAACGTACTGGATGAGGCGGATAATTATACGTACGTCAAGGACAACCTGACCGACACGTACACGAACGAGCCGATAGACGATTACAACCACGCTTGGGACGCCATCCGTTACGGCGTTGACTATCTTATACGTAAATACCGCCCGAAGTATGCTAGAAATGATTAGATTTGCAGCATGAGATTAGACGATCGAGTACGCATCAAATACGATTACGCCGGGAACACCGGGACGGTTACAGACGTTGGGGTGTTGGGTGCGGTTGTACAGTGGGACGGGTCGAACGTTGAAGAGTGGTATTATTACGAGGAACTAGAACTGATTGAATATGAGTAAAACAGCGTTTTATGGCGTGGAGTGGTTAATCCTGAATGAGCAAACCAACTGGCGAGGAAAGATTAAAAACGTCTTTCGTCGCTTGTGGTGGAAAATATGTAGGCGTTACAACCGCAAACAATTAGAATATATTTGTAACTTGCATCCGAATTACAAGGGCGGCCTAACTTCTGACCAAGCAGCGACACTTAACGCGGTGGCAGAGTACGCTAAGGCCGACCCTTTTATTGTAAAAAATGGCAAGCTTGTGTACCGTATACCCCGTATCGAGGACGTAACGCTATGGCAGGTTATAGAGGCGAGAAGGAGCGAGACGGCAACGGAGAAGGTGACGAAGTGGTGCACGCCTATCGAGCACAAGCCCGCGGAGTATGCGCCGGATAACGTCTACCATTTGCTATGCGCAACGAAGTACATAAAGGAACAGATCGAGACGGCGGACGGACTAGAGAAACGCCTGTTCCCTTTCGATGCGGGGGGCACGCCGGAAGATGATCCGATCAAGGAGGCGAAGAACGTGCTAACGCTCGTGCAGGCTACGGCGGAACTGTTCGCATGTACGTTCGAAGAGGCGAAGCGGATAAACTACCTGGACGCGATGCTAGCGCTTTCAAAGCGCCACGAGGAGAACGAGAAACAAAAGGCAGAGATGAAAAAACATTATAACAAATAACGTTATGGGATTAAAAAAGTATGAGATCATTACAGTAGGGAGCGACAAACGAGTTCGCGCCCTTCGTTCGTGGCAGGTGGGAGACCGTTACGTCAATATTGGCGACGTGGGCGGCATCGTGTACGACGAGAAAACATTATCACAGGATGGCGCTTGCTGGCTGTTTAAGGGCAACTTCGGTTTTCCGGGCGCACGGATCGGAGGGGATTCGATCGTTGATATAGCCGAAACGACACTAAGCTCCACAGGCACGCCTAACGTAGACATTCTAGGGTCTAGTGTCGTGGTGGGCAGTAAGCTGTCTTTCACGTCAGACAAAACAACAGCGGACGCCGTAGTGCTAACAGCGGACGACTTTGAGCGGGGCGGCTTTGTTTATTCGAAGGGTGCTAATTGGGAAACGTGGAAAACTCCGCACGCAAGTAGTATTCGGTTGAAAGCACCCATTTTTATGGGCGGGGTATCTGTTACTTTGAAAATAGAAGTTCCCGGATATGCTGTACAGGTATTCGTTATGGACCGAGACGGCATCGGTACAATCGCTAAAGCACCAGTTATCACCGGGGAGGGTGTTACTTTGGGAGTCCCCGCGGGACAATATTTCACGGTAGCGCTGGGGAAGAATCCGGCGGGGGGCATCGTTCCGGCTGACGCAACAGCCGCTCAAATCACGTTTACAGGCACTTATGAAACTAGTATTTCCATCATCGATTCACGGGTGGAGATCAACCCGGCGACTAGCACGGGGACAGTATTTGCAAGACCCGGAGGATTTTATACTATTGCGTCGGGCGCGAAGTATCCGGAAGCAGTCATTAGAAATTCTAAAGTGTCTATAATTGCTCCGGCGAGCGCTAATAGAATATTAAGGCTTTTCGGTCAGATAATCGAATCAACCGCAGCGCTAGACGTCACGGCGGGCGAAGTTGTGATAGCCGGGTTATACAGCAATATCAAGAACCTAACAGCTTCGGGCGTATTGCCCGCTACTGCAAACATAAACGCGTATAACATTATCCAAGCTACCGACTGTGATAACATGGTAGTATCGCCAACAAACTTTCCTGGACTGGCTGCAGCGCAAACCGCTAACATGCCTTTCATCTTCCAAGGTTGTAACGTTCCGGACGGTAGGTTCTACCATCATGCGCAAATAGCCAACACGTACAGAGATATTAACTTTGATCTTGCTACGGCTGATTTGGGTAAATTGTCCGTAAACGGTTATGTCATGGTAAGTTCAGAGGTTAGCGGCATGTATCGTTTGTATTCAACAACCGGATCATTATTCGGGGCTTTGGTAGAAAGTCACGAAAGTATTAAGTCTCTGCATATGACCGGAGGCACAGCAACATACGGCACTACCATCTACGCCGATGCGTATTTAAATGGTCTGTTTGACTTCGCGGGTACGAACGTGTTCGGTAACAAAGTGCGTAGCCATCCATTGGCACAGGTTTTGAACGTTCAGCCGCGGGTGGTTCAAGGTTCGTTTAACACGGTGACTGTTGGTGAAACTATTACTCAAACTATTAACAGCGCGTCACGCGTACGGTCTAATACGTTTTTCCGACTGAATCGCGCCGAAGGTTTGAAAGTTAGCGGAATACCCGTCGGTATTCAATGCGTCCCAATCACCACAGACATTAATAACAAGATTATAACGCTATCGCCTGGGTGGACTTCCGGAGAACTAACAGTAGCAAACGCTAACGCCCAGTGTTATTTGCTGTTTAGAAAACCAGATGATAGCCCGATAACACCGGAAGAGCTTGCAGGCGTAACCGTAACAGTGTACAACGGTTGTAAGATCGTGAACACTGGTGAAACGGCTGTTCCTATGAAGGGCAATATCCGCGTAGAGGATAACGCTATACTCGTCAATGCTAGCGTTACCGGAACAGGCTACTTCGGTGGAAACGCTGTTATGTCGGGAATGTCGGTAAACGGATACGCATATATGAAGGATAATACATTATGCACTAAGACCTCCGAGAACGTACAAACGTTTACAAACCTTGTTATGGAAGGTAACGCCGTGTACAACTCTATCGCCTCGCTAGGTCTTACTAATTTGAAGTTGTTTATGTATGACAATTCTAAGATACTGGGGGAATTTAGATCCGCATCCGTAACTGTAGTTATGCGGGATAACGCTACAATAGCAGCAGTGGGCAATTTATCGGGTGCTAGTATGGGCACAGTTACCGTTCAAAACGACGCGGTAATAAGCGCCTCGATAACCGTGGTGGGGGACGTAACTCTATCGGGAAACTACAAGGGTAACGTAGTAAAAACGTGGACGGGTAAACGCGTGATTGACAATGAGAACGCGCCGACATACGATAATAACGTAAAAACGCAATATGACTTTTAAAGGGATATTAGATCAGGTTGGAACATGGGGGGCGCAACACGCGCTTCCCGTATTCTTCGGAGATGAATCTACCCGTAATAGACTGGCAAACGATATAACGGGCGACTTTATCTTTGTAGACATTCCGGGCGGGCGTCAAGACTATAACGACTACACCGCCGAACCGTTCTCGATCTCCGTACTCATTCAGGTATTAGGCACGTCGTTCTACGAGCGTGACGATATAGAAGAGATCGACGTACTGGATCGGACTTTCACCGTTATAACCGACATAGCGCACAAGGCGGTTTGCCTGTACGTGTCGGAAGGAGCGGCGGTAACCAAGCGCCAAAACATTTACGACAGTCCAAAATCAGGTTGGGAGATAACACTAAATCTATCTGAATAATGGCAAGGAACGCGATGTTGGAAATAGAAGTCCTACTAACCAAGCTACGGGACGATATAGAAGCCTCTTACAAGGCTAAAGGGCTGATGGCATCCGGTAACTTCGCTAAGGAGCTAAAGTTAGTCGTAGGAGGCAATAACGCCCGGATCACAGCGCCGCGTTATGTCGGAGCTATGGAGGGCGGACGCATTGCGGGTAAACGCCCGCCATTGTGGATCATCCGAAAATGGATCGAGGACAAGAACAGGCAAGGCGCGAACATACCGTTAACCGCTGCATATCCGATCGCGAAAGCTATTGGCGAGATGGGGATTAAAGTTCCGAACAAGCACAATCCCGGCGGCGTGGTATCTGACGTGCTAAACCCGGCTAGGGTGCTTAAGTTGCAAAACGAGATAGTAACTATAATTAGATACGCTATTATTGACACTTTAAATATTAAATAATGAATGTACAAATACCGATAGCAGGTTTAACACTAAGCGACGGTCAGACATACAATGGTCAGTTGCCCGTGTGGGCTACGCGCCCTTTGATGATCCGGGTGACGCCGGACTTCATAAGCGGCAATGAGTACCCGGTATATGTCCGTGTATCAAACGGCGGAGCGATCAAGAAGGAAATAACGTTCCCCTACCAGGAGGAAGTGTATTTAGACCTATCGTTTGCAGCTCCGTTACTGACACGGGCGGACCGCAACAAATCAGAGGGCGATCCGGCGTTTCCCCAACAGGAGGTAGCAATATGGAGCGCTAGCTTTGCGAACCACATAACACTTCCCGTGTTCCATTGTGACGAAACGTATTGGGACACTTTGGGCGTTGACGGCGCGCTTCCCCAACCGCCCAAACCGCGCATACCTAACCAGACGCTAGACATATATTTCCCTTATCGGATTCATCCGCTGGACGCGTTCCAGGTAGAGGTAGAACCCGTAACGGGCGCGCCGTCAAGCGCGGTCTTCCCTACTACATACGTACTGGGAAACACGATCGACATAAAGTATATCAAGAAACTAACTATTAAAAATGTTTGGGGGTCCGGACTGGATCAGGTGATTAACTACGAGGACAAGTTATACACCGACGTGATCTACGATGAGAGTATGCAATGCGCTCTTCGCGCTAGATGGAACATGCGCAACGGTCAATGGTTTTGGGCTGCGTTCAAGGATTATTTTTGGTCTAACAAGTTCACGGCTATAAGAGGGCGTGGAGGCGTAACGGAACAAGCGGAGCTAACCATTAACTTAGAGTACGGCGAAGAGTGGTATAACGTCTACCAAGAGTTGTTGGTATCGTCTAATGTCGTGTTCGATTTGAACATACCGGGTATAAATCAATATCAATCGAAACGGTTCAGGGCGGAAGTTTCAGGCGACACAGGGGCACGGTGGTCTAACAGTACTAAGACGTACAGACAGCAGGTGAGATTCAAGACAACGGAGTTACAAGATAATTACATGTTTCCATTAGCACCGGATCAACCGCCTACACCGTCGATCGCGTTTAGCGCGCAGCGCAACCCGTGGACGATCGGCGCGGCACATGCGGAAGGGCTAGTTAACAGCATATACAGTAACGCGGCATGGGAGGTGCAGAGTACGCCGAGCTGGATGTCAGTGGGAAACGTGGTTACGTTAACGGCTAACGACTTCGAGCAAGGCGGGTTAACGGGTGCGCCTGGTACATCATACGAGGACATGAAATTTGCGTCTAACGGCTATATAAGATCAAAAAACCCTGTGCCTGTTTATGGTAAACCAGTATTTATAAGGGCGTTTGTCCCTGGATTTAACGTAACCCTGTATGCTTTTGATGCAAATATGGCGTATATTGCGGGGGATAATTTAATATCGGGGGTGAATAAAACTAAAACCATAACCATAAGCGGGGCAGTCTATGCTATTTTTAGGTTGCAGAAAGAACCCTTGGCAAGTATCACACCTAGCGATGCGACAACCGCGAAAATCGGTGTGTCTGTTAATAGGTTCAATGGTAGCGCGGGCGCTTCTAATCTCATCGCTACGGTATCCGCCAACACTGGCGAGGCTAGAACGGGTAACATAGTCCTAAAAAGCCTAGCGGGGTCTACTACGCACAATATAGCCGTTACACAGGCAGGGATTTCGGGCAGTATATCGGTAGACACACAGACGTTTAACGTAGACTATCTAACGCATCCGGTAACCGTGGACGTTACATCAATAGGTAGCTGGTCTGTGTCGCAGCGTGATACGTGGATCACACCGGACTTAACCGAAGGCGCACCCGGCGAAACAACCGTAGCGTTAACGATCGCGGACAATGATTCAAGTAATGTGGCTAGAACCGGAACAATAACGTTCTATAATGACCAAACCGAGGAGATAGCGGTAGTTACCGTTAACCAAGCAGGCGCGCCAAGCTCTATCGGCATAGTACCTTCTAAGATAACAGGGGCTAAATCAGCGAACCAAACGCCAAAAATAGCGGTCTTGGAATCTCAAAATGATTGGGATATGAGTAGCGCGCCGTCGTGGGTGGCGATTACCCCACAGTCCGGCGAAAGTGGTCAGACCGCTATGGGAGTTACATTTAATTCAACGAACAACACCGGAGCGAAGCGTAGCGGGTATTTGAAAATTCGAAATACAACTACTAACGAGATCGGGATTTGTATAATTGAACAAGAAGGATAAAAAGATATGCAAGTAACATCATTAATTGTTAACGGTCACAGGATCGACGGTTTAGAAAACGCAACAGTTAAGATCACTATAAACAACGTGTCCCCAATCACTATGACTGGGGATAGCGTTGCTTTCAGCGCGACGGTCAAAGTACCGAGGACGCCTAACAACGACGAAACGTTTATAAGTCTTAACAAGGGGCTCTTGAATTGCGAATATTATTTGGCACAACTGCAAATAGCGTCTATTCCGTTCAAGTATTACGCTTATGTGTCCGACGAGCCGACGGAATTTTACGCCAAAGTATCGGCGACAGAAACGGAGTACACGATCAACTTGATAGAGAGCACGGACAAATGGGCGGATGTGAGCAAACCCATTTCAACATTACCTGATTTTAGCCTTGTGAAGGATGGGGGTATAAACTTAAGCGCCGCCAACCTTGCAAAGATAGTCCGTGAATACGTGGACTTTCCGCAAATAACATTCCCGTCAATTAACCCGTTTTACAACCCAGGCGGTCTGCTTCCTCAACCGGAAGACGCGGCTGTACTAGCGCCCACCATGGTTTGCGCCCGAGGCAGTATCACATGGCAGGACAACGTAGCGACCGGAAAGGTGAAACTGCTTCCCAAAGATAGCACGAAGGGGCGCGGGGGGTATAAGTATCCGGACACCGCGGCGGTTGTGATGGATAACTCGCAAATCTACATGTACGCTTCGTACTTCGGAAACCGTACAGGGGGCGGACCAGCGGGGTTCCTGATATCGGCGGGGGAGAACCAGCAGTTCCGGATGATCGTTGAATATAAGGGAGATGTAATACCGACTACGAAGCCCGTTATAACGCTACGCGGCGCTACTTCGACGATGGGGCGGTCAATGTCTTATTACGGCAGTATAACCGACCGCATCTGGATTTATGTTACGCCCGATAACGCGCAAATGACGGTTTACCCTAAACAGGACGCATATATGCAACTGGCGGCGACTATCGGGGGTGTGACACGTACAGATTATTTCAGATTCCCTGACGGCTACGACCCGGAGGAGCTGATAAGATGCGGAGCGGGACAAGCGGTATATGACGCGGCTATTAAGCCACAGTACGATTCGGTCACCAATGTGGCAATCGATTTCCCATACACGGACGTAAAAAACATAGTGGATGACATGTGCACGGCATGGCACTGGCGAAAAATTTATCGCAACGGCACGTTACGCGTAGAGCCGATAGTAGATGCCGACCTACGGGACGGTACATCGGCGGCGTGGACACGCGTACACGATTGGAGCGACAAACTGCGTAGCGTCGAGACCGTAGACGTGCCCGACGAATTCGCAGACCAATACGTCTGCACGGTTGGTTCGGAAAAATTCAGTTATTCCAACGGGCCCGGAACAGTAACACCAGTTAAGGACGCCTACAAATCAGGTGCTAAATTCTCTTACAATAATCGTGTATTCCCGATTATGGGGCTAACAGCCGCGTTCGCAAAGCCTAACAGTTACGATTATTATTATACATTCGTTAAAAACATTTATTACCCGTATATCAACCGGCATTTCAAGATGTTCAGGTCACGGGTGCAGGTGAAGATCAAGGCACAATTAGAATACGCGGACGTAGAAAACCTTCGGTTAGGGGACGCGTACTACTTCTCCCAGCTAAACAGCTATTTCTACATTAAATCGTTAGGTGAATTTGACGTGTCAACCGGGGATTGTAGGCTATCTTTGTACAAAATGGATTTAAAGTAAATTAATATGGCGGATCAAGTAACACTATTAGACCTCAATTTCGGCACGTCGGAAGCCGAGAAGGGACTAGACGCGTTAATAGCTAAGAGTATTGCCCTTGCAAAGACTAAGAAGGATTTGCAAGCGGCATACGCTTCTGAAAAGAAGGAGCTAGAAACGCTAAATCAGAACTACGCGGACGGACTGGTGCAGCAAGACAAGTACGACGCGACTGTTAAGAAGCTGAACAAGTCTCTGATCGAGACGCAGAAAGCGATACTGGACAATACCGAGGCGAACAAAAAGAATAACGCCGAGATCAAGTCTACAAAAACGCTCCTGGATAATGAGGCTACAAGCGTCAACGCTTTGCGTGCACAGTTGGCGCAAAACACCACGGAGCTGAACAAGATGAGCGAGGCGCAACGGACTACCAGCAAGGAGGGTCAAGACCTAACCGAGCAGACTAAGGCGTTATCGGACAAGCTTAAGGAGCTGGAAAAATCGGTAGGCGACAACCGCCGTAATGTCGGAAATTATGCGGAAAGTGTCAAGGATGGCATATTACAGACACAAGGGTTATCCGGTAGCACTGGTGCGCTGGTGGGACAGATGAAAAGCGGAATTGCCGGGGTTCAAGCGTTCAACGCAGCGTTAAAGGCGAACCCTATTATATTCGTCGTGTCGCTCGTCTTAACGCTTATCGGTATCATTGAGAAGCTGATGAAACGCAACAGCGAGTTAGCGACTAGTTTAAAGGCGGCGTTTGCCCCGTTTAAGGTGATTTTCGGGCGTTTGCTGGACTGGATAACCGGATTGTTTGAAGGTGTAGCGTTCGTGCTTGAGAACATTGCTAAAAGCGTTACATGGCTTCTGGATAAGCTGGGACTAATCAGTGAGGAGACGAAGAAAGCAGCTGGCGAGGCGGCCCGGCTGGCGGGGGAGACACAGCGTATTTATCAGGAGGAAACCAAGGCACTTGTACCGATGGCACGAATGCGGCGCGAGATGGAAGAACTTAAGACCCTTGCAGCCGACCAAAACAAGTCAGCGGCGGAGCGAACGGAACTGCTAAAGGAAGCTACGGAGAAATTGCATATCATACGCGATTTGGAACTGGCGGTACTTAACTCCAAATACAAGCAGATCAAAGCCGAGAACCAGCTAGGATATACAAGCGACGAGGACTACCGGAAAGAGCAGGAAGCCCTTGCAGCGCTGGAAGCGGCTAAAGCAAGTTACGCCAAACAGGAGAAGGAAATGTCGGGGCAGGTGTCCGGGTTCATCAAACAAGAACGCAACAAGCAGGCAGCAGCAGCACAAGCGGCGGCGGCGAAGTCAGCGAAGGCGGCGGAAGACGCGGCGAAGCGAGAAGCGGAAGCGCAGAAGAAGGCACAGGACGCGATCAAGGCAGCGCAGGACGCGCAACTCAAAAAATACTCGGAAGCGGTTACCGCAATGCAGCTAGATATAGCACAGCGCGAAATAGAAGGGGCTCAAATCTCATTGCAAGAATTGCAAGCGGTGAACGACCAAAAGATAGAGATAGAGACATACAGACGGGCACAGGGTCTTATAGGTGAGCAAGAATACATTAACAACGTTCGCCAACTCGAGTTGGAATACGCCGCGGAGGTTAAAGCCCGGAAGGACGAGGAAGATCAGAGGGAAAGAGACCGTCAAGCTCTCAACATGGAGAACGAACGCGCTTTGGCTGACGTGAAACTACAAAATGACTTGGATAACCAGATAGCCCGGTTAGATGCTATGAAGGCGCTAGAGATCGCGAATGCGGAAGCGATCGGAGCGGAAACAACCGCGATAACCGAGCGTTTCGAAATCATGAAGGACGAAGTAAGACGGAAGTACTATAACGCGCAATTAGAGATGGCGGCAGGCACAGCCGGGCAATTGGCTAACCTGTTAGGAGAGGAGAGCGCGGCGGGGAAAGCATTTGCCACTACGCAGGCTCTTATCAACACGTATTTAGGCGCGTCTAAAGCACTGGCGCAGCGCGGTATATGGGGCGTGGCGGAGGCTGCCATCATAGTGGCGGCGGGTATGAAACAAGTTATGAGCATTAACAAAACCAAAGAGCCGGACACTAAGATCAACACGAGCGTGAAGAAATATGCAAAGGGAGGGCAAATATACGGTCCTAGCCATGCGGCGGGGGGCGTGACGTTCACCGGATCGAACGGGCAACAGTTCGAAGCCGAGGGCGGAGAGAACATGTATATTTTGAACCGCAAAGCATCCGGCGCGATCAACGCGCTAAGCGCGCTAAACATGGAGTACGGCGGGCGTTCTTTCGGCTCTTCGGGCGTGTACCGATACGCCAACGGCGGCAAAATCGACGTAGGCGGCGGGGTCAAGATGGATTTGCCTAGTAATTTCAGCCTATCGAATGACAGCCTTCAAAAACTGGCGGCGATCATGTATGATTCAGTGTCTAATGTTCCCGCTCCGCAGGTGGCAGTAACCGACATAGACGAGGGTCAACAACAATATAATAGTGTACAGGTAGCGGCTAGCCTATAAATCGTAGGTAAAGCCGTGGCTTCGTGCCGTTAAATAATATATCTTTGTACCAATAATACAGTAATATATGAAAATATTTGAAAAGTTACGCATTATAGAAGCCGGGGAAACCGCAAACTACTATGAAGAAGGGGGAAAGGCTTATAAATTAGTCATCTCTGCTAGTGCTTTCCCGTCTCTAGTGGCTTTAGGTAATTCCCGGCCTATTCACGCACGCCGTACGCACAACGGTACGGACTTGCTAGATGGGTATATAGGGCATTTCGCAAACTTCACACACGACGAAAATGCCGTTTATGCCGACCTAGTTATGTCGGAAGCTTTGGAAAGCGCGTATCCTAGCGAATATAATTTTATGGTGGCGATGATCGAGAAAGAGCCGGAGCTATTAGGCGTATCGGTTAATCAGTCTGATGTTAAACAGTTGGACGAAGAAACACAAACCGCAACCGTAACAGAAGTAAGAGAATTATTTAGTGCCGATTTGGTGGGACTTCCCGCGGCAACTAGTTCTTTATTTAATAACAATTTAAACAAATTATCAATGAGTAAATTTTGGACAAAATTAGCCGAGCTAGTTAAATCAACTAAGTTGGCTAGGGAAACAGTCACGACCAAAGAGGGCAAAGAGCTTGTTATTATCGCACAAGGCGAGCAGGCGGCTCTAGGTGACGAAGTACAGGACGCCGAGGGTAAACCCGTAGAGGATGGCGATTATTACATTTCTATTGGCGAAGGCGAGGACATGATTATTTCAGTCATTGACGGAAAGATCTCCAACGTGAAAGAAGTAGAAAGCGAAGCTAAACGCGAAGAAGAGGGTCAAGAAGAATTTGCGGAAGAGACAGAGGAAAAGCCGGAAGATGAAAAGAAAACAGCTACGCCGGAAGAACTTGCAACACTTCGCAAAGAAGTTACCGAACTCAAAGCAACCGTTTCAAGCCTCAAAACTCAACTAAACAAGCGTACCGGCGCACCAGCAGCAGCGAAGACCGAGTTGAAGACCTCAATCAAGGCTGAAACTAAGTTGAGCCGCGAAGAGGTTCAGAAGGCCGCGGCAGAAATGCGTAAAAAATTCAAATATTAATCTACTAAAACATTAAAATTATGGCATTTACATTTAGCGATTTAAACAAATTGAATATCGACAGCCTGGCCGATGTTATTTCTTTGACACTTGGGCTGGAGGGCGAATTGTCCAACGGCGTAACCGTGTTAGCGGGTATTGAAAAGGGCAAACCTATCTTGACATTTACAGCAACCGACAAGGCAGTAAGACGTTCCGCGGGCTGTGACAGCGAATACAAGTATAGCGCGTTGCAGGACAAGGTTAAATACTACGATCACGCGCAGATTGAGTTGCCTATCGTGGTTTGTCTGCAAGACCTGTGGGGTAAAATGGTCGCAAAAGGCGTTCACCTTTCGGCTGATTTCGACCAAACACAGTTGGCGGCTTTCATGCAGAACGAAATTCTGAAAGTTCTTGAGGCTGATATGTTGCGTCTCGTATGGTTGGACGGTTTGAAAACAACTGATACCGCAGGTGAGTACACAGTTTTCAAAAACGGTGGTATTATCAAGCAGATGCAAGCATCAACCGAAACTATTAAGGCCCTTGTTCCTTCGGGAGCTGGTGCTAACGTTTTGGAGTGTCTGAAATGGTGTATTGACAACCAACGCCCGGATCAACTGGACGATTCAGAGTTTTACGTATCTAGCAACATTATGCGTGCTTACAAGGACTTGGTAGAAGCTAAAGACAACCATTTGGCACAAGCTAATTTCGAGGACGGCAAACCTGCATACTACTTTGAAGGTTACAAGTTGAACGAGTTGAGACACGTATCTAACAGTGCTAAGGGTGACGCTTTGACAGTTCAGTCATTCATTGCTTTCTCACCGAAACTAACATTCAATTGGCTTTGGAAGACGCAAGTCTGACTATTGATCCGTTCATCCGTGATGCTAAGGATCGTAAATATTACAGTACAACCGTATTTGCGGCTGATGCTATGCTGGCAGTTCCTCAATACTTGAAATTGTGCACCGCAGCAGGTGTTTAACAACTAAAACAAAGTTTAAATGGCTTGTATAAAGACATTAAATAAAGCAATTACCTACGACTGCCAACCCGGTAGCGTAGGTATCGCTGAAATGTATCTGATTAACTTTGACGACTTAACGGGCGGAACCGTAGATCCCGCTACCGGCATCCTGTCAGGCGTAACCCTTAAATCGGGGGCGAAGACTATTCCGGTAGAATGCTATAAAAACGGGGTTAAGTTTACGGAGGCCTTGAAGTCATCAGACGTTTCAGCAGGTTTGGATCAGTCCGTTATGTTTACTATATACGAAAAAAATGCTAATGCTCGAACTATCATATCGGCATTACTATCGGGGCGTTTCATGGCGGCTATCAGATTGAACGATATTAACTCAACGCCGATAATGGCGGGGTATAAATGCGGGCTTGAGATTTCACAAGCTGATACGGATTCTAACGCGGCGGGCGGTTTTACTACGATCACCATTAAGACGCCGGACGATGCTAGAGGGGAAAACCGATGGGGGTTGAACGATACCGCATGGAACACTATTGTTTCTGCAAAACTAGCTTAAAATATGGGATGTTTAAATAAATTAAATAAAGCGATCTTAGTAGATTGCGACGGAGGGGCAACAGGCGTAGCCGAGATGCTTCTTATCAATTTTGCGGACATTGCTACGAAGAGCGTAGCGGGTGGGGTTGCTACCATAACACTGGCGGCAAGCGCTAAAGCTGTGCTGGTTGAGAGTAACAAGAAGGGTGTAAACGCTACGGAAGAGATAAAGACTAACGATAACGCGCCGACAGCGTTGACGCAGGCGGTTACGTTCACATTGTATCAAGGGAACACGAACGGAACTCTGATTGTAAATCAGATTCTAAACGGTACGTTTTTGGCACTTGTCAAAACTAAAGCCGGGAGACACCGCGTTTATGGGTATAATTATGGTTTGAGTATGTCCGCATTTTCCGAGGACTTGAACGCGAACGGCGGTTTTACCACGATCACATTATCGACGCCGGAAAATGTAATTGGCGAAATGCGTGTAAGTTTCGCGGATTCTTCATATACGACATTGAGAGCCGCGGCGATCGTAACAGAATAAAGGAGGATATTATATGGCATGTATTAAAAAATAACGGCTGATATTCCGTTTGATTGTACAAATATCGGAAACGTGGGGGGCACGGGGGAAATTGATGAGGCAATCCTTATAAACTCTTCGGACATCTCTACTATTTCGGAGGCGACAAGCGCAGGAACTATTACTATGTTGACAGGAACGAAAGGTTACGTGGTAAGCTCCGTTAACAACTCTATTATGTACCAAGACGCTATTAAAGTGAATGATACAACCCCGCCGGGAGAAGATCAAAGCGTAGTTTTGAAAATATTAAGAGCGCCGGGTAGCTTAACCGGGTATCGCGAAATAGTCAGTCGGCTATTAGGGGGAAATTTCCGAGTAGCTTTCAAATCTAAAAATGGCGAATATTTCCTAGCAGGTGCGTTTTGCGGTTTGGAAGCGTCAGACCTTGCAACCGATTCAAGCACTGGCGGCATTTCAACCATTACGCTAAAAACGCCGGAAGCGGCTACAGGGGATAAACTCTTAACGCTAACTAAGGAAGATTATGACGGTCTAAAAATACCGAAAGCTTAATAAATTAAAAACAGTTTAAAAGATGGAAAAAATTACAGATATAGGGCAGATCGTTTCATTGTGCCAAACAATGACTAATCTAAAATTGGACATTGTGTGCGGTGCGGATCGCCTGTTTGCACAACGTTGGTATGAAGAACGTTATTTGACCGGACAGCACACCCGCTACGTGATGAAACCGGGACTATTCATCAACTCGATTGAGGACGGAAGAGTATACCGCGCATTCAACACAAGTGACGAAAAGGCAGTAGCGTTCATGGAATCAAACGAGAATTACAAGGACTATTTTATAGACTTGCAAGCAGAACCGGAAGCACCCGTAGAAGGTGAACCGGAAGCGCCCGTAGAAGGTGAACCGGAAGCAGATCCAGAACCAGACGCTGTTCAAGTAATGGCGGCTGACGAGCCGGAACTATCGGAGGAAGAGATCGCCGCGGCAAAACGCAGTGAAGCGGCTAAAAAGGCGGCGGCTACCCGC
>CYGL01000156.1_pt1 | contig 36376 bp, 62 predicted proteins | sample 485531 | NCBI WGS metagenome assembly CYGL01 (sample SAMEA3497897, study PRJEB9818) | human gut metagenome | reverse complement strand
CATACCACCTCGTNCGGTTGTAACAAAATTATTATAACGTCTCATGAAAATCAGGTACTAGTTATATCACAGATATGACAGAATAAAAGAACGCTGTTATAATGCTAACAATGTAAATTATAAAAACTATGGCGAACGTGGTATAACTATGTGTGATGAGTGGAAAAATGACTTTATGAAGTTCTATGACTGGGCAATGAATAATGGTTATCGTGACACCTTAACTATAGATAGAATAGATGTAAACGGAAATTATGAGCCGTCTAATTGTAGGTGGATAACTATAAAAGAACAGCAAAATAACAAAACCAATAATGTATATTTAACTTGTGACGGAAAAACTCAAACCATAGCCCAATGGTCCAATGAGTTAGGTATAAGCTATAGTACCATTCACGCTAGATACAAACGAGGCTTATCCAGTTACGAATGTTTATATAAAAAGAAATGGAGTAGAAAACGTGGCTAAAATTAGACTAACGAAAGAGCAAATCATCAAACGGAATTGGATTATCAAACAAATGAACGACTTTAAAGAAATTGACTTACCTATAGTAGAAAGTCTAGCGTTCGCTTTAGACAGATTGGAATATATGGACAGTAGACTAAATGATATCCCTAGTTTATTATCTGATAAAGTGTATATGTCTAGTCGTGAAAAGATATTAAAACAAGTCCACGATAGCTATAAAATGCTTGATATTACATCACAAGCTAGAAATAAAGCTAGCGCAGAAGAAAACACAGAAACCGCTGACCCTTTGGAGGCTTTACTAAATGTATAAAAAGGCGTATGAGTATTGTAAATGGGCAACAGATACAAACAATTTGAAAGTCCCTAAATACGTTAAAAAACAATGTCAACGCTTTATTGACATATGGGATAACAAAGATGAAATATCTATAATAGACCACGATAAAGCAGATAAGATATGTAAGTTATTACAGTTGATTAACGTGCCTAAAGGGGAAGGTGTAGGCAAATCAGTTGTACTCACATTAACTGGTTTTCAGTGGTTATTATTAATTGCCCCATTCGTTGTAGTACATCGTGATGATACAGATAAGCGTACATATGAACGAATTATATTGGAAATTGCACGCAAAAACGCCAAAAGTTACGTATCCGCATTAATATGTCTAATTTTAATGGTTTTAGAACCTAAATTTAGCAGATTTTTTACAGTAGCTCCGACGGGTGCATTGGCACGGGAAACATTTAGGCAAATTAAAGAATTTATAAATGTATCTCCAGCATTATCGAAACATTTCAAGCCTAGACGTGACAACATTAGTTGTAAATTAACAGAATCGGAATATACTCCATTAAATTATTCAACAAGTACGCTTGACGGGCGTTTACCGAATGCATGGCTTGGTGATGAGGTAGGTGCTTTACCCGATAACTATCCTCTTGAGGCAATGGATTCTGGTTCTGTGCTTTTAAAAAACAAACTAGGGATAATCATGAGTACGAAGTACCATACAATTGACAATCCCATGGAAGATGAAGTGCAATATGCTAAGAACGTACTAGATACTATTGTAGATGATTCTACACTATTTGCCCTATTATATGAGCCCGATAACCCAGAGGGAGATTGGACTACAGATAACAACATACTCTCACACGCCAACCCGCTTGCAATTGATGTACCTTTATTATGGGACAATTTAATAGCAAAACGGAATAAAGCGATTGAGTTACCGGCTAATAAATCGAATTTTTTAACTAAGCACTGTAACATTATTTGTAGCGATACCGGTAATGAGGCTTATGTTGATATACAAGATGTATTATCTTGTGCTACTGATGAACAGATTAACTGGGAAGGTAGAGAAGTTTATGTTGGTATTGACTTATCACTAAGCGGTGATAACACTGCTGTTAGTATTGTATCACGTGATGATAACGGAAAACTAATATGTAAGCCTATGTGCTTTATCCCTAAAGACAGATTAGAGATTAAATCACGACAAGAACGATGTAACTACGCTGACTATATTGAGCGTGGTGCTTGTATCGCTTGCGGTAGTGATGTTATAGACTATGGCACAGTCGAAAACTATATAATTAATTTACCTAATACTTTAGGTGTTAAAATTCTAGGTGTAGGGTATGATAGATATAACGCAATGTCTAGTGTGTGTAAGTTAGAAGAGGCGGGTATACCTTGTGTTGAAATTAAACAACATTCTAGCGTATTGGCAAGTCCTACAAAATTACTTTACGAGGAAATAACTACTCATAATTTCATGTACTCACAAAATGAATTATTTGAAGTTAATTTTAATAATTGTAAAGTACAGTATGATACCAATATGAACAGATATGTGCACAAGAAAAAATCACGCAAGAAGGTTGATATGGTAGTAGCTACCCTAGACGCAGTTGCACTATTAGAAAAAGCTGAGTTATTAGACAGTGCGTGGGTTTGTGAGTAATAGTTGACATATAATATATATTATGTTATAATACAGAAAAAGATATAAAACATTTATTATCTCCGAGTGTTAGTATAACACACTAAAAACTACATATATAGTATATCTTTTACCCGTGATTAATTTCACGGGTTTTTTATTTGACATTGTGAGTACAATCTGATATACTATTAATTGTTAGGAGGTGAATAAATTGAGTAAAAATGTACGTGCACAAATCCGCATGACAGATGAAGAATTAGAAAACTTAAAACAGCAAGCAGAAGTCAACGGGTTTAATTTATCCGATTATGTTCGGTGGCTCATAGAAAATAGTAAAGGAGGCGAGGAATAATAATGTTTGACTTTTTTAAACGTTCAAACAATGAGGCGGAAGTACTTGCTGACATTGCTGAGGGTTATGTACCATTTGAAAATACACCTAAAACAAGACAAGACGCCTTATCTATTCCCGCTGTGAGTACATCAATAGACTGGATAGCGGGAACCATTGCAAGTCTACCAATCAGAATGTATAAGGCTACTGAAAGCGGTTTTCAAGAAGTATATAATGATTATCGTTTAAATCTTGTAAATCAATATAGTGGTAACTGTATGACTGCAAGTGATTTATTCAGAAATATCATTACTGATTATTTACTTGACGGGAACGGATTCGCTTATGTTGTTAAAAGAGGCAATACAATCGAGAAATTATCTTATATACCGCCTTTCAAATTAACTTATACAGAATCTGTAGACGTTATTGATAAGGTATTGAAGATATGGATTGATTCTAGGGAAATTCGTGACTATGATTTAATGCGAGTTTGTAGACATAGTAAAAATGGTCTAACCGGTATTGGTTTTGTGTCAGATAATCAATTACTATTATCTACTATCCTAAACAGTTTGGACTATGAAAATAAAACAACATCGAGCGGTGTGCGTCGGGGGTTCTTGAAATCTAAATACAAATTAGATAAAGAGAAATTAAAGAGCTTAAAAACTGCATGGCGTAAGTTGCGTAATCGTGACAGTGATGTTCTTGTATTGAATGACGGGATTGAGTTTGAAAATGCTACAAGCACGGCAACAGAATCCCAGTTAAGTCAGAATAAGGAAATTAACACACGGGCAATTCTAACGTACTTTGGTCTACCTAGTAACTTCTTGAGTAATGCTAATAGTGACAGTTATAAAACTGCTGTACAAATTGCTGTATTGCCTTTAGTTAGTATCTTAGAAAATGCACTAAATGAGTATTTATTGTTAGAATCTGAAAAAGGTAGTATGAAGTTTGTAATCGATACAACTCAAATTTTACGTACCAACATTCTTGAACGCTTTAACGCCTATAAGACTGGTATTGATAGCGGTGTTCTAACAATTGACGAGGTTCGTCGACTAGAAAATTTACAAGTGTTAGATTTACCATTTGTAAAAATGAGCCTAGGTGATGTATTGTATAATACCAATACTGGTGATATTTTCGTTCCTAATACTGGTACAACTGTAACAAATGATAATGTTACAAAAGATTCTGAAAAAAATGTTTGACATTGTACTAACAATAATGTATAATAAATATTGTTAGGAGGTGAAACATTGAAAATCGAATTAAGAAACGGCGCAATTCATATTAGCGGATATGTAAACGCGGTTGAGCGTGAAAGTAGAGTACTACACGACAGCTCGGGTGAATTCGTGGAAGTGATGAAAGAAGGCGTTTTTAGAAAAGCACTAGAACGCAATCCAGATGTTGGCTTAATGTTTAATCACACACGAAACATCACCGCAAATGATATGAAATTAACCGAAGATAGTATAGGGTTAAAAATTGACGTAGACGTCACAGACCCAGAAGTGATTCAAAATGCACAAGATAATAAATTAACGGGCTTTAGTTTTGGTTTCCGTTGCTTAGGTGCTGATTTTGAAGAACGTGACGGGTTGCCACGATTGAGAAATGTTACCGACATTGACTTAATTGAAGTATCTATTTTAAATTGTACTCCCGCATATAGGGCGACTGAGATTGATACACGCGGTCTCATCGAGCAACGGGGAGAAGTTGACACTGTAGAAGTTGATGATACTGAATTAAGAGGTCTTAAACAACTGAATACATATAAACAACATTTTAATTTCATTAAAGGAGAATAATTACATGAATTTAAAAGCATTGATTGAAAAACGTAACGCGATTGTAGATGAAATTAATAAAATGTTCGAAACAGCAGAAAAGGAAGTGCGTGCATTGACAGAAGAAGAACAGTCCGCATTTGATACAAAAACTGCTGAATTGAAAGCATTAGACAAAACAATTGAAGGCGCAAAAGATATGCGTTCTATGGGTGCTTTGATTGTACCTCAAGAAGAACGCAAATCCGTTGAAAAAGAAGAAAAAGTCGAGGATGTAGAGGCTCGTGCGTTTGAACAGTTGATTCGTGAAAATCGAACTGGTGAAATGGCAAAATCCGATAATGGTGCTGTAATCCCTACTACGATTGCCAACCGAATTCTTGACAAAGTAAAACAAATTGCACCGCTTTATGACTTGGCAACAAAATTCAATGTCAAAGGCAAACTTGATTTTCCAGTTGCTAAGGACGCAATTACAACTTCTTACGCGACTGAATTTACAGCATTGACATCCTCTAAAGTTGGTTTCGATAAACGTACGCTAGACGGTTTCTTAGTTGGTGCGCTATCTAAAGTATCTGTATCTTTGGTAAACAATTCCCAATTCGATATTGTTAATTATGTAATTAACAAAGTTTGCTGAATCCATTGCTTTATTCTTAGAAAAAGAAATTATCAATGGTGCGGGGCACAAACGCAATGACTGGTATTTTGCACGACGAAACACTAGTTAAAAAAGTTGAAACAGTTGGCGACATTCCAACAGCTGACGAATTTATCGCAACGCAAGTTGAAATTCCACAACAATATCAAGCCGGCGCAATGTGGTTGGTGTCTAACAAAACATTATTGGCAATGCGTCAAATGAAAGATACAAACGGACGTTATTTCTTACAAAATGATTTAACTAATGGGTTTGGGTATACTTTCCTTGGTAAGCCTGTAATGGTATCCGACCAAATGGTGGACAACACTGTAGTTTATGGTGACTTCAGCGGTTACTTCATTAACATTCATGAGGGTTCTTCTATTAAGGTATTGAACGAAAAATACGCGGATGAACACGCTATCGGTGTTGTAGCATGGTTGGAAGTTGACGGAAAGCCGATGGAAGAAGGTAAATTCGTAAAAACTGCTAAAAAAACTTCTACAGGACGAGCGGTATCTCAATCTACAAAATCTAAAAAACCAGTAGAAGACTAATGACTAACTTATAAGGGCGATTTTCATCGCCCTTATTTACTATCATAGGAGGTAAGATGAAAGTATCAGAAATTACTTTACCTACACTCAAACAATATTTACGCGTCGACGGCGACGATGACAATATCCTATTAACAGCATATCTTGACAGTGCAAAAGAATATATGTGTAGTTATCTAGGTTGTAGCGTTGCTGACTTAGATAAATATGCTACGTTTGCAGTTGTAGCTATGGCTATTGTTGCTGACGCTTATGAGGTAAGACAATTCACAAGTAGCACAATCACGAAGAACCCGCTTATTAATGAAATGTTAGCGATGTATTGTGATAACTTCTTGGAGGTGAGCGACGAATGAGATATGTCAAAGATTTGCGGTTATCTTCAATGCTCAAAAATCGCTTAGAAGTGTGGGCAATTGAAACAGCAAAAGAAAAAATAAATTAGGGCAATACCCTAAGCAAGAAAAAAGCAATTTGAAGTATACGGGGCAATTTTACCACAAACTGGCGGGCTTTTAAACAATCGCCCCGCTGATACTGTACTCACACGTACAACTCAACAAAATAGTATAGTAGATATAATAAGAATATCACATCCGCCAACTGGTTTGTTTATAAGGGTACTAGATATAACATACTTTACATCCTAGACCCTTATATGAATAATGAGCGTCTCGAATGTTATTGTGAGGTTGTAATTTAATAATTGACATTGTACTAACAATACTGTATAATAGGTATTGTTAGGAGGTGAATTATTATAACTAGCGTAATTGACGTTATACGAGCGTTATCAAATTTGATTGAAAAAGAGTATCCTAATTATCCTATTGTAGACATGGATATTGATGAAGACTATCCTAGACCCTCATATTTCATAGAGGTTGAAAGTGTAAAAAGTCAATGGGTAGCGGTTGACTACTTGGAAGAGTTAAGCGATTTACAAATTGTATTTTTTGCTGAGAATCGCTATGAAGGATTTTTAGAATTGCTTGAAATGAAGAATCATTTGACACAATTATTTAATGAGCCTTTAGAATTAGATAATGGTTATTACGTTTCTTTACTAGAAACAACATCAGAATTATTTAAAGGCGATAAGGTTCTTGAGTTTTCATTTCAAGTATCTATAGTAAATCAGATTGAACGCAACGAAACAGAATACTATATGGAAGAATTGGATTATAATAAGGGGGTACACTAATATATGGCAAGACTAGGTTTACCTAATATTGACATTGTATTCAAGCAAAAAGCTGTAACAGCTATACAACGTTCCGAACGTGGAATTTTGTGTATTTTGGTACAAGACGATAAACAAACGGAAGGTGTAACACGCTTTACATATCGCCGTGGGAGCGATGTAGATAAAACTTCTTTCAGTGATACAAATTACACTGCAATTATGCGGGCGTTTGATGTTGCTGTTAATAAAGTATATGTGTTTAGATATGCGAGTACAGTAGAAGAAAAAGCTGTATACAAAGAAGTCGAAAAAGTACGATTCAACTATATTTGTACTAACGTTACAGCCAAACAACAGCCGTTAGCTAATTATGTACGTCAATTTAACGTAGACAGCAAAGGTCATAAAATTGTGTGCGTGGTTGCCAACGTTACAACAGCAGACAGTAAGTATATCATTAATGTAAAAGGTACTGGTGGTACATTAAAAGATAAAGACACCGCGGTTAAAGTCGAAGATTATCTTATTCGCATTGCGTCTACATTATGCAACTTGCCAATGAATCGTAGTTTAACATACTATGTATTTAGCGACTTGAAATCTTGGGATGATAGCTACATCACCGATGAGGCGGGTATTGATTCTTGGATTGATAAAGGATTCTTAACTCTAATCAATGACGATGATGAAGTTAAATGTGGTCGTGCTGTTAATAGTCTTGTGACATTCACAAGCACAGATACAGAGGATATGAGCTTTATTATTATCGTAGAATCTATGAATTTGATTCTTGAAGATATTTATACGACATTCAAGGATTATTATGTTGGTAAGTACAAAAATACTTTAAGTAATCAACGTTTATTTATTTCAAGTGTAAACAGTTACTTCCGTACATTGCAAGGTGAAGAAATCTTGGATGACGCATATGACAATCATGCTGAAATTGACATTGAGGCTCAACGTAATGCATGGACTGCTATCGGTAAAGTTGAGGCGGAAGATTGGACAGACTTAAAGGTTCAACAAATGTCTTTCCGTACAAACGTATACTTAGCGGGAGACGCTAAAATCACTAATTGTATGGAATCGCTTAAATTCACAATTAGTCTTGCTTAACAGTTTTGTACATATTTAAATTTTTTGAATATATTATATTGCACACATACAAAATTGTTAGATTTAAACGAAAGGAATAAGTAAATGGAAGGTAATAAAGTCATTTTAGGCACTTACGGACGCCTTTACATTAACAACATTCGTGTTGCTGAAATTAAAAGTTTCGAATTAAAAGCTAATATGCAATATGAAGACGTGTTAGTGAATGGTAATTTAATTACACAAAGTAAATATAAAGGTGCTACATTAACGGGGACTATGGTTGTACATAAGGTAAACTCAGCTAACATTAATCTTGTTAAAAACGGAATCAAAACGGGTGTTATGCCTAGCATTAAATTCTTAGGCGAGTTGGCAGACCCTAATAACAATGGTGGTGATGAGGCTGTAGAGGTGTTAAATGTTATGTTTGACGAGGCTACACTAATGTCATTCGCTAATGGTGAAGTTAGAGAAGAAAGCACCGCGTTCCGTGCGGGAGATTATAATTATATCAGTACTATTGATTAATTAATGCATAGGGGAGTTTAAACTCCCCTATTACTTTATGTAATAGTTGCCTTGCTGTTTTAGTATTTGACGAATGATACAGCCTAGTGTATTATAATAGACGTAGGGAGGTTAAACCTACGGAAAGTTATTATAAAAGTGAGGTAATTAAAAATGAAAACATCATTAAAAGTATTATTAAAAGTATTATTGGGAATTGTTGGTTTAGCTTTTTTGCCAATGTTTATTTGGGGTTTAAGTGCTATCCTTCGCCTAGAATTTGGCTTAATTTTCATGTTCATGTTGGCAATTAGTACATGTGTTGAATGTGGTGTTATTACTGCAATTAGAGCATTAAGTAAATAGGAGGTAATATATTATGGATTATATTGAGCAGATTTTAAAGCGTGCTAACGAAACAGCAGAAAAGAACCAAAATATTGATAATGAAATGACGCTAGATGTTGACGGGACTGAATTAAAAGTAAAACGCTTACCACTTGAAACAGTGCTTGACTTGGTGCATAAAGCCAGTACAAACGAATATGAGGCTTCACTTGAGTTAATTTATTTAAGTGCTTACGATACGTTTAATAATGAAGTTATCATGCAATTAAACGAATCACACGAACCGCATAATGTTGTCAAAGTTGTATTCGGTGACAATCCTGTACTAATTAATAAAATCGCAATGGCTATTGTAACGTGGTACGATTTACAAAAATCTGTAAATGTAACAGTTAAAAGCCTAAAAAAGTAATAACTGAAGATATTAAGGCGTCGGTAATATCTTATTATAGTTTACGAGGTATGTCGTATACGGAATTAAAAAATCTTGATTATTCTGATATTTTATATTTATATGCTACAATGGAGCTATTGAATGATTGAAGTTGACGATAGAGAATTAAAACAAGTTATAAATCAATTAAGATATTTTGATACTCAATACTTTAATAAAGATTTATACCAATCGGCAAAAAAAGCAGGCGGGACTATCATGACTAAATGGGCGAAAGACGCCAATGCCCGTATAAACTTTCCTTTCACTGGTGGGCACGAGAAAAGCGGTAGTTTTACACTATCAATGAGGCGATATAGTCAAAAGGATAAAAGTATTAGTAAATCAAAATATAAATACAAAAAGACGCCAATAAAGGATAAAGGGAACGGTCAGTTTGATTTTAGATTAAAAATAAAATTGGCTTAGCCAATGTGTGGGAGGCGAAACAATTTACACCACATATCGGGACAACTAAACTTGCTACAAAATCGGGATTTGGCAACAAAGAAAAGACAGAAAGTATGTTTGATAACTACACTCAAGAATTTGTAGATAGGCTTGCCGACTTTGTAAAAAAGCAAGTGGAAAGGAAGAGTAAAGTATGAGTAATAGAAATGCCACTGTTACAGTTAATACAAAAGCTAACATAAGCGGTATAGATAAGGCTACTCAGTCGCTAAAAACTATGGACGCTGGTTTTAAAGGTTCGTTAGGTAGTTTAAAGCAATTTAAAGGTGCTTTAGGTGGTTTGGCAATAGTCGGGATAGGTAAAAGTATTTTGGATTTTGCAGAAGACGCAGAAAAAGCCTTCAAAGTACAAAAATCCGCAGAAAAATCTATAAATGACGCATTGTATTCAAACATGACTGCTCGTGGTGAATCACAAAAGAACATAGACAATGAAGTTAAGGCGTATAAATCTTTAGCGTCGGAACTACAAAATGTTGGTGTCATTGGTGACGAAGTAACTCTTAGCGGTATGGGTATTATGACACAAATGGGTTTAACAACACAGCAAGTAAAAGACATGACGCCACTACTTCAAGACTTAGCTGTCAAACAAAACGGGTTAAACGTATCAACAGATGAGTACAAACAGATATCTCAATCAGTAGCGAACATGGTAAACATGGGTAAGTTGACACTACAAAATTACGGGATTCAAGTATCGGATGTTGAGCGAAAACAATTTAAATCTATGAGCCAATCAGAACGTTACGCATTTATCATGAGAAAATTAAAAAACTCAGTTGCGGGAGCAAATGAGGAAATGGCTAAAACCTCGGGCGGTAAAATTCAACAAATGAATAACGCCCTTGGTGATTGTGAAGAACGTATCGGGGCTATTGTCACTAGGATTAAACTTGGGATAGCGTCCTTTGCCTTACCTATTGTAGAAAACTTTACTGGTGCATTTCAAGAACTTATGGACATTCTTGGCGGTGTAGATACACCAGAAGGCGGTTATAAGTTTTTCAATTCGGACGAGGTAAACGACTTACAATTAATTGGGCAGAATCTATCAGACATATATACTAAACTAGGTGAAATATTTGACTTTGACGGCGGAAGTTTATCAGACTTAATAGGTACACAACAATTTATATCTGATTTACAAAGCATAACGAATGAAATTGATTACGTTATAAGTAAATTGGCTGATTTAAAACAAGCGTGGGAGACTGCTAATGAGGTACGTGCTAACCTTTCGTTAGGTGGCGTACCTAGTATAACCGGTAATGCTAATGGTACGAACTATTGGCGAGGTGGACCTACACTAGTCGGCGAGTATGGACCAGAATTGGTAAACTTACCTCGTGGTTCTAGTATAAATACCAATGCACAAACCCAGCGAGAATTATCGAGCGGTGGTACTACAGTTAATTGCCCAGTAACTATTCAAGGTAATGTAATAGGCTCAGAGGAATTTGTAAACCAAATCGGTCAAGCTATTACTGGGCGTGTTCAATTAGCTATTAGTAACTGTTAATATATAGGGAGGTTAAAAGCCTCCCTATTACTTTATGTAATAGTTGCCTTGCTGTTTTAGTATTTGACGTATTATATATCCTAGTGTATTATAATAGACGTAGGGAGGTTAAACCTACAGAATGTTATTATAAAAAGTGAGGTAATTAAAAATGAAATATGTAATTTTAAAGAAAATCAATAATACATGGTATGCAACAAGAAACCGCTACACAGCAAAAGAGCTGGAGACTATTGTAAACAAACATTATAATGATGTTGTGGATTTTGAAATTATCAACGACGGCGAATGTCAAGGTCTTGAAGAAGGTGTAATCATCATTAAAGATGACGGACGAGAATTAAATAACGGCGTATATTTGAATGATGATTTAAAACTTGAAACAAACAAGGAAATGGCAAAAGGTTTAGATTTATTAGTAGGTATGCCACTTTGTTTAGTTGGTATGTTTACAAATATCATGAGCATTGACATCGCTGTCTTGTTGATGATAATTTGGGTTTTATTAGTGCACTTTGTCATTGTACCTAATATAAATAACAACAAAGAAAATAAAAAAGAAATGGAATTAGATGAAAATCCTAAACCAATTGGAATGATGTAATTGTTAGTACAACACAGTACATTTATAATAGCGGTTATATATTTTATTGCTACTATTTTGTTTTAATACTTGATGTACTCACATAATATATGATATAATGGGTATGAAAGGAGTGATTTTATTGAATTTATTAGGTTTGTTGTCTATCTATCGTAATTTCTTATCTCGATATGTTAGCGGGATAGATAGAGCTGAAATATGCTTACTACAAGAAGGTGGCGATAGTGTTACCTTTCCGGTACCACCGGCAGAACTCCCAGCGATAGAAACTGAGCAACATAACGACACTTTTAATAGTGTCATAGGCGATATTTCTACAATCGGACTTCTAGGGTTGCGTACAATCTCGTTTTCTGACTTGTTATGCCCTGATGACATTAGACGTTATTCTTGGGCTCGTGGTTCAAGTGGTTCTGATATTGTAAATTTCATCAACACAGCAAGACTAGAAGATAAGCCCTTCAGATTAGTTATAACTAGGGGAGACAATACCTATCTAAATATGCTAGCTGTGATTGATAAGTTTGATTATAGATTAGATAATGTTAATGACTATTATATTAATATTGATTTTCGCGAATATAGAAATTATAATCCTATGACAGGTGGATTACAATCATGATGAAAGTTATAGTAATACAAGAAGGAAAGCAAATTGACATATCCGCTTTTTGTGGTAACGTGACACGAGCTGACAACATTGATTCATTAGGCGTAGAATTAAACTTTGATTTTTTAAACAATCATGTATACGACGGATACACACAATTCACAGCATTAAGAACAGGGAATACAATTATACTATATGATAATGATGAAATAATCTTTCAAGGACAAGTAATAACGCTATCTAGGTCTAGCGTATTTCAATATAGTGTAAAGTGTTTTGATAATGCCTTTTATCTAAATAAGAATCAAACAAGAATTCAGTTTACAGATTTAGACGTAAAAGCCTGTATAGAACAGTTATGTAAGCAAGAGTATATACCATGTAAAGTTGATTGTGATGTACCAACAAAAGTTACAAAAGTATATAACGGCGATACAATCGCCAATATCATTGATGATTTACTTAAACAGGCGTCTGACGATACTGGTTTAAAATATAGACGTGAGTATAATAAAGGTAGTTTGTATGTAAACGCCATGAATAATTTAAAAATGATATGGAAATCTAAACCGCTTGTATCTGAATTCAGTTACGACGAAAGCATTGACAATCTAGCGAATAGAGTTGTTGTAATGTCTTCATCTGAGAAAAATACAACTGTCTATGCTGAGGCTAAAAACGATGAATCTATAAAGTTATACGGACAGTATACACATTATGAAAAAGTTGATGATAAGAAAAAAGATATAGCTCAAAAGATAGCTGATACTAAACTCAAGGAGTTATCTAAAACTTTTGAAAAAGCGACAGTAACATTATTAGGTGACAATTATATTCGTAGCGGGCGTATTATTCAATTTGAACAGCCAGACATTGGTTTATATGGCGAGTATTTAGTTGAGCATTGTACTCACAGTTACAGCGGTTCTTTACATACAATGGAGGTTGAAATAGTAAGAAATGATGAAAGTTAATAATATAATTTATACAACGCTCGCCGATTATGTTATGACGGGCGGTATTGTAGAAATTAGTTTAGATACGTATACAGGTAATAAACGATTTAAATTACCTACAGATACTGATTGGAAGGATTTGAAAGAGCAAGAACTTTGGACCTTTGCTAATTCTGTTAATGAAGATAAAAAGAATGTGGTTAGTATTCTTGATGTGGTTCAATCATTACCATTAATTAAAAGTTATGCACCAGTGACACATACATGGTCTAGCGAGCCACCTAAACCACCACAAATTGGAGGGCATGCATAATGAGTGAATCATGGGAATATGGTCTCGCGTCGATGTTCAAGGAACGCGATAACCCTACAAACAGAATAGGGGCGTGTCTTGGTAAAGTTGAATCAGTAAGCCCGCCTATTGTAAGCATTCAAGACGGGCGGTTCATGATTAAGAATGAACAGCTATATGTATGCAATCAACTACTTGAACGCGAAACAACTTATAAAAATCACACTGGACAATATCAAGAATCGGGTAACGCTAGTATATCATGTCACCCGTGTTCTGGTTCATTTAGTAGCAGTGGTACAATTCAATCAAATGGTTCAATTCACCTTGACGAGGTGTGGCGTGTTGGTGATTTAGTTTTGGTTATTCCCGACGAAAGACAACAGCATTTTTTCATAGTCGATATTATTAGGAAAGTTGCGGGATGTAATAACCACGCTGAATAGTTGACATTGTACTAACAATACTGTATAATTAATACTAGGAAGGAGGTGTTGGCTTATATTTCCACAAACGAGCTACGATGTAGAAACAGTAACACAAGATACTAACACTGGGGAACGTTCTATATTGTTTGATTATAAGACAAATCAATTTATAATGAAAAATGGTAACGTACAAGAAACATCACGGGTCGACGCTGTTCGTCAATGGATAGAGTTGTTTATTCGTGTTGAGCTAAACAAGTACGCTATATATTCAAATAACTTTGGTTTAGATTTAAGCAATTTAGTCGGTTATAGACTTCCTAGAAGTGTACAAGTATCTGAGATTATTAGACGTTTACATGAAGGAATCATGAACGGGTGTAAACATGTGACGGCGTGTCAAGACTTTTCTTTTGACAAAGGACATTTTACATTTACAGTTATTACAGATTTAGGGGAGGTAGTAAAGTTTGAATATTAATGAAATACACAAGATAATGCTTGATAACATCCCCACTGAGTGGAATCGTGGAGAAGGATATCCAATATATGATATTACACGCGGGTTTGGGTTCGCATTAGAAGAGTTAGACGCTAAAATTGAAGACGTTAAGAAAAAGCAAAGCGTCAGAAATTTAACTGGGTTAGAACTTGAGACAGTAATTGAGGAACGAACAGGGTTGACACGAAAAACAGGCGTCAAAGCGGTAGGGCGTGTTAAGATTGTAAGCGGTCAAGGTTCTGTTTTAAAGACTGATTTATTCTCTACGGAAAACGACATCTATTTTCAATCACTAGAATCGAAGGACGTAACAGCTGGTGACTATGTGCTTGTACAATGTACAGAAGGGGGTTTAGTTGGTAATGTTCCAGTAGGAGCAATTACAGTAGTACCAAAGACTATTACTGGTATTAGTCAAGTAATTAATGATGAACCTACTACGGGCGGTTATGACACTGAAACCGATGAAAGTTTATTGGCTCGTTATTTTGACAGACTACGTAATCCAGTAAATGGAGTTAATTGCAATCAATATATTTCATGGGCTAACTCAGTAGCGGGCGTAGGTGGTGCTCGTTGTGTTCCTATTTGGAATGGTAAGAATACTGTAAAAGTTATTATCATCGGTAACGATTATAAACCAGCGTCAGAAAATGTGGTTAAGTTGGTACAAGACTATATAGACCCACACAAGAACGGTGACGGCTCAGGCGTTGCAACTATTGGAGCTGTGACAACAGTTGTGAGTGCTACTACAACGCCTATTTCTGTTACTATTAAAGGGTGTAAATTCAGTGGCGATGTGAGTACATTAAAAAATGAAATCCATGATACTATTGACAGATATGTACGACAAAGTGCGTTTAATACTGATTATATTTCTATTGCTAAAATAGGGGCGTTAATTATTGATATCGACGGCGTTACTGATTTTAAAGAAGTATTGTTAAATGGTGCTCATGCTAGTTATCACAATTGCAAGCGATTCGTGTGGTGTGTTAAGTGGTGTTACATATGACGAATAGGGCTATACAATCATTACCTAAATTATATAGACGTGATATGCTAATCAATAAATTATATGATAGCGGTTACGTTGTATATAATAAGGAAGATAAACTAAACACAGCAAATTACAACAACATATTTTTCTCAAGACTTAATGAGTACGGTTGTTTGAATTATGAATATGATTTAGGATTAGCACCGCTCACAACATTATCGGACAGACGTAACGCAATCGAAAGTAAATGGAAAGCGTGGAACAAATGTTCATTACAATCCTTGCAAAATCTTGCAACTCGATATTTCAACAACGATGTTAAAGTATCTTATGATGGTGACGCTGAGGTAACTTACACAGCTCGATTAGGTTTTAAGAATCGTTATTCTGACGAAACGTATCAACAATGGTTAACTGACAATAAAATTGTATTCCCAGCTCATATGATTATGAATTGGGTATATGAAAAAAATCGTTGGCGTGATTATTTTACAGACCTTAATTGGGGAAAGGCTAAAAATAATTATCAATGGAATACAATTTCAATGACTTGGGGAGAATCTAAAACACACGACCAATATGGTAAGTCATGGGAATATATGAACACAAGAACATGGAATGCAACACTAAATGAGGAGATTAATTATTAATGAAATATACAGAAAATTATAATCTATACAAGCCAGATTATGATGATACAATCGACGTTAATTATCTTAATCAAAACATGGATGTATTAGATAATACTGTTCATGGTTTAACCTACATTCAAAATGTGAACGCAAGCAATGAAGGTATGACATTTATTAAACGGGACGGGCAACAAATCAAAGTACCTCTAAACTATCTAAAATTAACGGGCGGTACAGTAACGGGAAACGTTGAAGTTACTGGAAAACTAACCAACAACAGCAAAGACATCAGTCGTTTGTTTAAAAATGTGAATCCGATTTTGACGCCGTTGATTGATTTTGATGAAATGGCGAAAACACGCGGAACCACAAAAGTTACTGTACAAACAAAACAAAACGGACAAATCACTAGCCTATCATATTACAGTTGGTGTTATTTTAAAGAAGCTACTTCTACTATAGCCTTTGAAAGCGGTGATATTATTTTAAAAGAGCCGTTTACTAATTATGATAAATTGCTTGTTGTTACAACAAGTACAAAAGCAAATGAAGATATTAAATATAATACTTTAGACTGTGGTATGTTAGAGTGGTCGATGAACAATTTACCAGTTATACCTTTAACTGGTGAAGCGGGTAATGGTTATTGGACTATATACCCTTTTAAAGCGTGGGGTCAACAAACAAAAACATCAACTTCTACAAATTTAGTACTTAGACGTGAAATTACAGACATGATTCAAATCTATGGAATTAAATATACGGAGGTTAAATAATGGCAACTAATACACCTAAATTAAATCTAGTCAAGCCTGATATGGCTGATTTTGCCGATGTGCGTGTGCTTAACCAAAATATGGACATTTTGGATAGAGAAGTAGGCGGACTTGACTATGTTAAGAACGTAATTAAATCTGATAGCGGTTTAACCTTTACCAAAAAAGACGATTCACAAATTCAAGTACCATTAAACTATATGCCTGTAACTGGTGGCAACTTTACGGGTGATATTACAATTCAAGATAAAGCCGTTGACTATATTATTGAGCATATGGAAAGTGGTAGAAGTTATTACGACAAATATAAAAGTGGTAAACTTGTACAAGTAATTTATAAAAGTCGTGCTACTATTGATACTGGTATCACATCTGATGTACTAACATTCTTAACGCCTTTTAAAGACACAAATTATTTAGCGTGGGTATCTCATGAAATTAATGTTACGACGCGGGCGGGTATGGCTAATCAGTTTTTAAGTCCTACAGTAGCAGGTGCGGGTGCGAATGGTACAACTATCGCGAACTGGGGCGGACGTTCTACTACGTCACTAACTGTAACTACGGACGCCAAAACGGATGTATATGTTAAATGTGTTGGGAGTTGGAAATAATGGTAGGTACAAAAATGTTAAAATCTCAATTCAATCAAGTTGAGTATACTAAACTTGCTGAATGGTGCAATGGACAACAATACAAGAAAATAGAAGACAAAGGTGGCTATTATGAAGTTGTTGATTGTACACCAACAGAGCAAGAAACACGGCAAACCAATAAATATGAATTGTTGCAAAAATTAAAAGGCGTTAATGACGAGTTACAAGAATTGGATGTTGCTATGATGTGTGACAACGGAAATGATACAACTGACGTTGTCATTGACAATGAAGTGGTTACAATGACAGGCGATGAAATCGACCAATACCACACGACAACAATGCAAAAACGAGCAACAATTCTATCTGAGCTTAAAGCATTACAATAATATATCTAACTGGAGCGTGTTATGCGTTCCAGTTATTTTTATTATGCTGTTTTAATATTAGACAAATATTACTACTCATGTTATTATAATGTTGTAGGAAGGATAAACCTACAGAAAGATGAGGTATAAAATGATTAAACTAATTAACAAACAAGGTAATGTAATTAAATGTGACAACAAAAACAAGCGTTAAAATATGTTAATGATAACGGCTTGTGTGTATGGACCATAGACGGCGATACTTGGGAAATTAAACCACGCAAAGAAATGTTTAAAGGTTTGAAATGTATCGTATATTAGGAGGATGAAAAGATGACTTATAAAATTTATGTAGATGGTGAGTATTACAATGAATTTAGATTCATTATTGACGTATTAAACTATATCAATCAAATGGATTTAACCATATGTGATGAGGTGGAAGACTACGAACAGCACCGTATAAATATTTATTGTTAGGAGTAGCGATATAATGATTTATTATATTTATATTAGTGATGTATTTGAGACAATTCTAGGTACAACAAAAGAAGTAAATGACTACATTAATAGTAGTAATTTATTGGTTACAGAAATGTACAGTGATTTAAATACTGTTAAAATTTATTGTGAGGAGGTAGAGTAATATAAAACTATATAAATATCAAAGTGATATATTGAAGTCATTAGAACCATACAATAAATGTGCATTGTACATGGAGGCTGGTACTGGTAAGACAGCCACATCATCACATAAAGCAGTGACATATAATGTACCTATTATTGTAGTGGCTCCGAAGGCTGTGTGTTCACAATGGTTAGAACATTTTAAGTCAGCACATCCGGATTGGCTTAGATATGATTTAACAAAAGAAACAGCAACTACAAGATTTTATTGACGGGGAGGCACTTAATAAAGTTGGCGTACTCACATATGGTCTTGTGTGGCGTAGACCCGAATTGCTTAAATTAAGAGGGTATACATTAATACTTGATGAAAGCCATAATGTATGCAACGCCACATCAAAACAAACTAAAGGTGTTATGAAGTTAAAATATGACAATTTGATACTATTAAGCGGAACGCCAAACGGCGGGGCTTATGAGAAGTTATATACGCAAATGAAAATGCTCGGATATAAGCAAAACAAGAAACAGTTTACAGATAGATACTGTAATATGTTTACAATGGAATCTGGCGGTGTAAAATTTAAAGTTTTATCAAAGACTAACCCGTACAAAAATATTGATGAACTAAATAAGATACTACGTGATGATTTACATTGCATATTCCTTAAAACAAATGATGTTGTTGAGTTACCTAGTCAACATTTCATTCCTGTTAATGTACCAGTAACAAAACAGTATAAGGCTTTCATGGTGAATGATTATATTGATTTAGGTGATAAAGAATATATAGCTGGTTCGCCTACAGAAAAATTGCTGTACTCACGTTATTTGTGCGGTGCTGACAATCAGAATAAAATTGATGTACTCACAACACTGTTAGAAGGAATAGATGATAGAGTAATCATATTCTATAACTTTAATAATGAATGTGATGTACTCACAAAATTGTGTAATAAACTAAAGAAAAAGGTGTTTATATGCAATGGTGCTGTGAAACAAGTAGACGGGTTTAAAAAACACGATAAATCTGTATTGTTAGTACAGTACAGTGCGGGAGCAACTGGGATAAACTTACAATATTGTAATAAAGCCATTTACTTTAGTCCACCTTTATCATCAAATTTGTTTGAGCAAAGTAAAGCCCGTACTTGGCGACTAGGTCAGTCAAACAAATGTACATACTGGGTATTGCAATCGGGGGTAGAATGTGATATACTTAATTCACTAGATAAGAAACAAGATTATAATATTAAATTGTTTAAGGGGTGATAGTTATTTATAAAATAAAACTAACATTCAACGGTGTTACTAAAACATTGAGTGAGTGGTCTAAAATAACTGGTATAAAACACAGCACATTATACAATAGGTATAAAAAAGGGTTATCTGTGTATGAGATATTATATAATGATTTAGATTATCATAAACACAAACACGAAAACAACGCATATAAACATGGGTACACAGGTACAAGATTATATAGAATATATACAAACATGAAAACTAGGTGTTACAATCATAATTCACCACGTAGAAAAAATTACTATGATAAGGGTATAAAAGTTTGTGACGAATGGTTGAAAGACAAAACAAAGTTTTTTGAATGGTCGTTAAATAATGGTTACGCTGACAATTTAACCATAGATAGAATAGATAATAACGGAAACTATGAACCGAATAATTGCCGTTGGGTTAGCTATAAAGAACAAGCGAATAACACAAGTACATCGGTTAAATTATATTGTGATGATAAGTGGAACACGTTGAACTACTGGGCTAAGTTATATAATATAGACAGACGAACTATAATGAATAGAATTTATCTATTAGGATATGATGTAGAAGACGCTATAAAAGCACCAAAAGACCATAGAAGGGAAAAACTAATAGAAAACTCATTCAGGAAACATTTGATAGATATAGGAGTTTACCCTATAGGGCTAGTTAAGCAAAAGAAAAAACTAAGCAAATTGGCTACAACATGAAAGTTTTCAATGGTGGTTTCATTGGCGTAACTAAGGGTATACCAGATTTATATATATGTATAAATGGTTGTGAGTTGCGTTTGGAGGTAAAGCAAGAAAACGGACGTTTAAGTGTTCATCAAAAAAGAATAATTTGTGAAATGATTCGTTGCGGTTGCCGTGCTTATGTGTTAGACCCTATCACGTTTGAAATGTGTGTTAAGTTAGTTGATAACATGGCTATTGGAGATACTGACGCGATTAATGAAGTATCTGACACATTAAAAGAATATACATTATCATTAATAGATGAAGATATTAAAAATAATTATTTTTACATATAAAGGAGGTAATAAATGAAACAGCAATTTGAAGATACATTACGTGGCTGGGTCAAGCGTGACGGCGTTGATGAGTTTTTAGCGGATTTAGAACGTAACGGATTCTATAACGCATGGGCAAGCACATCCTTCCATTGTAATTATGAGGGTGGTCTAGTAGAACATACTCTAAATGTAATTAATTACGCTATGAAGTTACGACGTGAATTTTGCAGTGAAGTCAGCACTGAAAGTATAGTATTATGCTCAGCGTGTCACGATATAGGAAAGGCTTATAATTACTATGTAGATAACACTTTAAAAAGTGGTAAATTAAGCGGTACAAAACCTAAGAAAATTAATCCTAAGTTAATGATTAAAAATCACGCCATGCGGTCGCTTAATATCACATCGAGATTTTTCGATTTGACAGAACCCGAAAAAGTATGTATACTATCACATGACGGGTTCTTTGAAAATGCTAATCGTGAATATATGTTAGGACTTGACGAGTTGCTATATATCGTACATAGTGCAGATTTATATGTAGCTCGATTTGTAGAACCTGTTAAGAATTATAAGAAAGGAGATATATAATGAGTATTCACGTTAAACTAATGGAGATTCAACACAAATTGAAAGCTCCAAAGAATCAGAAAAATAATTTTGGTGGTTACGCCTACAGGTCATGTGAAGATATTCTAGAGGCTGTTAAACCGCTATTATATGAACAAAAATGTACATTGTGCGTTGGTGATGAAGTAATATCTGTTATTGATTCTGTATACGTGCAAGCAACAGCAACAATTACAGATACGGAAACAGGCGAGCAAAGTATCATCCAGCGCATACGCTAAGGGGAACAGGAAAGTGCGAAAGGAGCCACAGCACCACAACTTACTGGGGCGTGTTCCAGTTATGCACGGAAATATGCGTTGAACGGATTATTTTGTATTGACGATACAAAAGACGCTGACGCAACGAATACGGGTGAAACGCAACCAATTAGACGTTCCAGAAAGAAAATTAAGGTTGACGAAAATTGCCCATTCTGATACAATGTAATCACAATATGATTTTATTTTAGTAGTAGGAGGAATAAATATGTCTTTCAAAAATTTCAACATTGATATGGAACAATTTAAAGCGGACGTCGCTGAGATTCAAGAAAATGCACCTAAAAAACGTGAGTACAAAGAGCCAACAGACGGTACATATAATTGTGATATTGTATCATTAGAGTTAGGTACAAATAAAACCGGTGATAAACTCATGTTAAAAGGTTCTTTCAGAATCAACGAAGGTGAATTCGCAAATCAGCGTTTGTGGGTTAATAAAACATTGACTGGTACACGCAACGATAGTTTTGCTGTTAAGAGTGCTATTGACTTTTTAAATAGCCTTGGAGCAATGCAAGACGTAGAATATACGGGGGACTTTGACGATTTAGCAACTCAAGTAGAAATTGTGTTCGCTGACGTTAAGAATTGTACATTTGAAGTCTTACAAAAAACAAGTGAAAGCGGATTCAAGAACTTGTATGTGAATGATGTTTTCGATAACTAATTAAAATGATAATTTGCGGTAGGTGTTATGCACTTACCGCATTTTTAATATGTGAAAATAACACTTTACATTATATGGTATTTAGTGTATTATAATAATTGTAAAGAGGAGGTAATAAATGATGTATGAAATTATTTATAATGGTAAAGTGATTGATAAAGCAAAAGATACTTATACGGCTTGTGATTTAGTAAAACAATATCGTATTGAATTAAAAAGCGGTAATGTTTGGTATAGAAGAGGTGACAAATAATGTTTTACGTTGTAGAAAAGAATGTTTGTGAGTATATCACGCCAACAATTAAAGACGTGAATAAATGGTTGAAAGCAAATAATAAAACGATATACAAGGTATATCAAGACGAAAAAGCGAAGGTAATTGTAGAGGTAAAGTAAATTGAAATATTTTAGGGAGTATAATGCAAATCCTAATGGTGATAATATAGATGATTGCGTCTTTAGGGCTATATCGTTAATATTAGATATGGACTACTGGGACGTATTTGACGCATTATGTCAATATGCGGGAGAAGATAGAGAGCCAAACAGTGGAAACGTATTCTTACCATGGTTAGTTAATCAAGGATACGAGGTAAGGGAATTTATTACAAAAATTACTGTATTTAAATTTTTAGATGAATTAAACAACACTGACGGCGTAGAAAATATGAATATGCTGTTATTAGTGAATGGACATTTAACAGCAATAAAAGGCGGTGTATGTTATGATACATGGTATCCGTCAAGATATAAATGTCAGTTGATGATAGTAAAAGAAGGTGTGCTATGAATATATTAGTGTTTGACTTTGAAGTTTTTCGATACGATTGGCTTTTAGTTGTTATGGATTTGGAAAGTCAAGAATACACGATAATTGAAAACGATAGGGATAAGTTAATTGAGTTTTATAATAATAATATCAATAATATATGGGTAGGATATAACACAAAACATTATGACGTGTATATTTTACAAGCAATTATAAATGGGATAAATCCTAAATTGGTTAATGATTTTATAATAAATGGGAATAATGGATATAAACTATTCAAAAACAAACTAGAAATAAATCTTTATGATTGTCTTATCATGGGTAAGAGCCTAAAACAATTAGAATCTTATTTTGGTGTAGATATTAGAGAATCTGAAATTGACTTCAATGTTGATAGACCATTGACAGATGAAGAACGTAAATCAAATATTGAGTATTGTAAATCTGATGTGTACAACACAGCAAAAGTATTTATGCACAATATCGACGATTTTAACGCTCAAATTGGTTTAATTAAGTTATCTAAATCATCATTGCAAGATTTATCCAAAACAAAGGCTCAGCTATCAGCGAAAATATTAGGAGCAAAACCATTACCAACAAAACTATTACAAGAAGAATGGGAATTTGAATATAATCAATGTGTGAAAGACTATGATTATGAACATAAAGACGTATTGAAGTTTTTCGATTCATTAAGAGAAACAAAAGACCCTAAATCTAAATACGAAGTAAATATATATGGTGTACCTCACGTGTTCGCATTAGGCGGTATTCACGGGGCAAGACATAACTATATGTATAAAGCTGATGAAAATCATCTATTGATTCATATTGACGTTGCTAGTTACTATCCACATATTATGACCGAATGGCAATATTTAACTCGTGCAGTGCCTAATATTCAAACGTTTAAGGATATTATGGATTTACGCCTAAAATATAAACATGAAAAGAATCCGCTACAAGCACCATTGAAAATCGTTATAAATGGTTCATACGGACAAAGCGGTGCTGGTAAATTGTTAGAAACTGGAGATTATAAATTGTTATCGCCAATGTTTGACCCTAAACGAATGAGAGAAGTATGTATAAACGGACAACTAATGTTATTACAACTTATAGAAGATTTGAAACAATTTGATTTGATACAATCTAATACGGACGGTCTTATTTATAAGATTAACAAAAACAATTTTTATACGCTTGACAAAATCGTTAAAGCGTGGGAAAGACGAAGTAAAATGAAAATGGAGTATGACTATACTGAAAGATTAGTACAAGCTGACGTAAACAACTACATTGCTGTGTTTGAAAATGGACAAATAGAACGTAAAGGCGGTGCGGTGAAAGCGTCTAAGCCTTGCGATTATGATATTCCAATAGTAAAAGACGCTGTGGTTAAGAATACTTTGTACATGGTATACCAGTAGAAGAGTACATCAATCGTGAAAACAACATTATGCCTTTCATGAAAACATACAAATTGTCTAGTGCGTATGATGAAGTATTATACGGTGACGAAACACAGCAAGGAAAAATATTTAGAGTTTTTGCAAGTCGCTCGAGACGAGATAAATGCTTATACAAGAAAAAGAATGATAAAAACAAGGAGAAATTTAGCGATTGCCCAGAACATTGTAAAATAATCAATGATGATATTCGAGATATGAAATGCCCTATGTGGCTAAACAAGAAATTCTACATTGATAAGGCGAATAAGATTATATACCGCTTTGTAGGAAACGCATAGTAATTATTACATTTATATATTAGACAAATTGTGAGTACATGAAGTATAATTAAAACATAAGGAGGATACAATATATGTGTCAAGTAAATAAAATAAGTATGTATACTAACGAGATTATTAAAACATATACGAGTGCAAGCGTGGCTGGTATGCTTAACGGAGACAGTGCCCCACGTGTTATCAATCAATGCGAACGTAAAGGAGGTACACAAATACCGCAACAAGGGTATTATTATCGGTACGTAGATGATTCGCCGACACCGCATAAAATCGTGGAAATATTTGACGCTGATTTTGAAAAGCTAGGCGAATTTATTAACATAAAAGAGGCTGAGCATTATACGGGCGTTGGACGTTACAGTATCGGTAAGCAGTTAGCAAATCCGCTACCGCTAAAAGAACGTAAAGCACCGAGCTCGGGGATTTATTTTGTATGGAAGGATGTAATGTAAAAGTGGACAACGAACAGTTTATTAGAGATTGTATGTCACGAGAAATGAGTTTGCGAGACATTGAAAAAAATATGGTATCAAAGACGTATTAGGTAAGTACTTAGAAGTTAAGAAGATGTACTCACAAGAATATATTTATAAAATTATGAATGAGGTGTACTATGACTTTAAAGGAATGTAATGACAAATTAGAAGAGTTACAAGACATATGGGAAAATGGTAATCAAAATAGTTTACCATTCTGTAGATATATGAGAAGAGTAGTTGACGAATTGTCATGGGAGTTTATCTATTGCACTGAAGACATTCCCTCTGATGTTGAGGAAACGTATAACAGACTAGAAGATGATATTTATGATTGTTGGAGATATTTAAAAGTCAAACATGGTGAATGTTCTATTACGTTGTTGCCGATAGGAGAATAATAAAATGTGGTTAGAGGTTGACAATAACGATAACATTGTATATCATTTAGAGGCGGAGAAAACACTACCAAACGATGTTGATATGGTTGATAAAATTGTAATTCATGCGTACAGTAAGGAAATGACAGACATTTTATTAACATTAATGTCAATCGTAAATAAACGTGTGTACATTACAATTGAAACAGATATACCATTCGATAAGTTTACGCCAATTGTTAGAAAATATATTGATGAGTATATTAATATTTGTAATAACACTCGTAAGAAAAAGAGTGAGGTGTTTGTTGATGTTTGCGACTGATAGTAAAATTAAAATAGGTCACACTATAGAACAGGCTTATGATGTTGTGGAATGGTGTCCGTTTACTATGAAATTAGTTGAGGATGTGAATGACTGTGTTGAGATAGTAACGAATGATATTAATACAATTGTACTCACATCAGATACAAGGTTATTAACAGCTCGTGGATTATGGAAACGAGCGAGCGACATACAGCAAGGTGAAATGTTAAAAAATATAGTAGCTAATAAAACAGTATTAAACGTTATTAAAATTAAATCACCTGTTGATATGTATGAAGTTAGTAATACAAATTATGTTATTGTAAACGGGTTTTATGTTGACAGATAACTATATATAGAGTATAATTATTACTATAAAGGAGGTGAATACTATGTGTAAATGTACGTGCGGATGTTCTTGTTGCTGTGGTAAAAATGATGGAATTTACACTGTAATTGACGTGAGTGCATGGCAAGAAGGAATCAACATGGCTCAAGTTAAAGCTGAAGGCGTTTACGGCGTTATTGTAAAACTCGGTGAAAATTATCGAGAAACAGAAACAGCAAGAACACAAATTTTTGACGCTTTAAAAGCGGGTCTAAAAGTTGGCGTTTATTATTATTCTCATGCGATGAGTGTTGATGAGGCAAAATCTGAAGGTGAATGGTTTAATAGTAAACTTGCTGAAATTGGTTTGGTTGACTATCATTTACAACTTGGCGCATGGTTCGATTGTGAACATCGTCCATTCTTAGACAATGCGAACGCTCGAGAAATCACTGACGCCATTACGGCGTTTATTGGTGAAATCAAAAATATTCATTGTGTAGGCGTGTACGGTTCTTATTCCATGTTATGGGATGAAACATATATGTTAAGTAAACACCCAGACATTCCAGTTTGGAGTGCACAATACAATGATACCGATGATTATGCACCATACAATAATAAAATGTGGACAATTTACGGATTCTTATGATTGTGCGGGGTTCAAAGTTGACGCTAATAAATTATATTATTAGGAGGTAAAACTATGTGGATTAAGATTAGAAGTGTGTTAGTCGCTGTGTTATTGAATGAAGTAACACTTAAAGCCTTGGCTACTGGTGCCGGTTTGAAAGAAGAACAAGCTGACGCCGTTGCGGGTGCGGTTATGGACGTTAAAGCGTTTGTAGACACAAAAGACCGCCGTTATATTAATCAAGCTATTGACAAACTTCAAACATTAATTAAATAATAAGCGATTATACCGCCTGTGTATCATTGCACAGGCGGTATTATTTGTATAGGAGGTTAGTAATGCACGAAAACGCATTAACTATCATTGTAGGAGTTATAGGAGGCTTTTTATCGTACTGCTTTGATATATCTCCATTCTTTCACGTTCTTTTATGGGCTATTACTTTAGATTTAATTGTAGGTGTACTGGCGTCATTTATCAACGAAAATCTAAAATTTAATTCTAAAAATCTGAGCAAAGGTATTTGTAAAAAAGTAGTGATTTTAACATTGGTAGCATTCTCACATCAATTAGATGTAATGTTGCATATGGACATTATCTGTAGAAGTGTAACGTGCTTTTTCATAGCAAGTGACGGATTGTCTATTCTTGAAAATACTGGTAAATGTGGCGTACCGATTCCGAAAGTATTGGCGAAGTCATTAGAACAGTTGGAGGAGTTGAATAAGAAATGAGTTATCACACTATTAAAAACATATGCGCATTAATTGCATTTGTGAGTACAATTATAGCAATGTACATTATCCCGCATATGGTTAAATGGTTGCTAGCGTTCTATGTTATCAATCTCATAGACAATATGGCTAGGTGAAGAGGATGAGTAGGAAAATCTTATGTAGCCGTTGCGGTTCAAATTGTAAACGTCAACCATGATTGTATTAATAAACCTAAAGACACTCGAAAGAAAACACAATTACAGAATACTCGTTGGACGAGAATACGCGATGAGGTGCGACGCCGTGATGGATGTTGTAAATTGTGTTGGGCGGAAGGTGTGTATAATAAAGGCGATGAGGTTCACCACATAAAACCTAGGGATGTAGACGATAGCGACGAAAATATATATAATGCAGATAATTGTATATATTTATGCCGTTATCATCATCACCTTGTGCACTCGGAAGGTTGGCAAAAATATAAAAAACAACTGGAGCAATTAATACATGGATGAAAAAAGTGGGTGAAAGCGAATGAGTAAATGTAAAGACCTAAGAGGTCAAAAGTTTGGTAAATTAACAGTGTTATGTAGACTGTATAATACAAAAGGACATAAAACGTATTGGCTGTGCGTTTGTAATTGCGGTAATTTAGCAGAAGTTAGGTCAGACAGTTTGTATAATGGCAATACTAAAGGTTGTGGCTGTTTAAACCACGAACCTAAAAATATACATCATGGAAAATATTGTACTAGATTATATAGAATTTATTACAACATAAAGAAACGATGTTATAACCATAAAGACGAAAATAACTTTATGACGTTCTACAACTGGGCAATGAATAATGGTTATCGTGATAATCTTACAATTGACAGAATCGACGTAGACGGAAATTATGAACCTGTAACTGTAAGGTGGATAACTATGCAACAGCAAGGGAGAAACAAGCGTAATAACAAAGTATATACTATAAAAGGTAAGACACGTTGTTTGTCGGAATGGTGTGAAATATTAGGACTTAAATATCAGTGTGTATGGAAACGATTAAATAGAGGGTGGTCTATTGAAAAAGACTTAGCACGTAATGGGGGTACATTAACTTATGTCATCTTTATTCAGACAATCGTACGCGTGGAAGAAAAAGCGACGAGAAATACAAGAGTTATACGATTATAAATGTGGCTTGTGTGGCTCATCTGAAAATTGTCAAGCTCATCATATTATACCTATTGCAATATTACCAGAATTAAAATTAGACAATAATAATTTAATTCTATTGTGTGAACGTTGTCACAAACTGGCACATAACTCGTTAATATCTCAAGCAAAATTAAAAAGCATGATTAAGACGCATAGTTAATATGCGTCTTTTATATTAGACAGTTTTCACATAGTGTGTTATTATATAATTAAGGAAAGGGGATAAAAATGATTAGAAATACAAAACAATTACAAGCAAACTTAAAAGACGGCTACAAAATCAGAAACTACGGTTATAAAGTGACTGGTACAGAAACCTGTATAGTAGACGCCACAGGAAAAAGGTAGCTTGGAAAGTTGGCACAGTTGCCAGCTTAGTAAAACAAGCTGAAAAATTAGGTTTATTAAAATAGGAGATACAAAATGATTAACAAAAAACTTGATCACTATGAAGCAGTTTGTAACGGCGTTATTATTAATGAGTTTGATAACTATAGTCAATTTTATAATTGGCTTATGGATAGTGACTGGAGCGTAAAGGACTTTGGAAACAATACAGGTATTGTATTAGTAGAACCAATCACAAAAGAGTTATTACAAAAATTACATATCAAGCATGACTAATAAGTATTGGACATTGTGAGTACAAAGTAGTATTATAACTAAATTGAGGAAAGGTGATACAAATGATTAAAACTGTGAAGACACATAGATAAGCTATCGAATTAGCTATGAAGTTATCAGGTGAATATGCTGTTATGATTGTTGATAATATTTACAACAGCCACAAAGACTTTAAAGGTATTATAATTAATGTAGGAGAATAAAAATGAAAGAATTAACATTAACATTAGCATTAACGACACCGATTATTTTTGGATTAGATTTACAAGCGACAAACATTATTATAGCGTTTACAATCTGGGTTGTCACAACTATTAAATGGTTGAACGAGGAATGGTAATATGTGGCGTGCTAGAATACGAAACCAAAAGAAAGTAAAGTAATTGTTAGCATTTGTGAGTACAGTTTATATTATCGAAGGAGGTTTATTATTATGGCTTTGTTGGTAATCATTTTAATTATGATTCTAGGTTATTTTTGCTTAAAAGACGGAGTTTAAACATGGATAAGTTATATACGATATGTGAAAAAATTGACGGTATAAAGTTTGATTATAGAAGCACGTTACAACAGGATAAATATGAGATAAAAAAGATAATAAACGAGGTATATAATAAGTATAAAAATACGTTAGCTACACCTAATACGTTTTATGATATGTTAGTGGAGGTTCAAATATATTTACAGCGATTAGGATATAAATACACATATGAATTGGATGAGCGTACTTTAAATGTAACTATAGAAGGGATTGTATTAAAATGATTTGTACTAACGATGTAACTTTCTTCAATTATCTACAAAATAAAGGTGTAAAAGTAGTCCTATACGAAAATCCTATTGAAATCCATGGCGTATTAAATATCTTTTTCCCAGAAACACACAATATCACAATATGCGGAAATCGTTACAACAACGCTCGTATTGAAAGCGGGGAAATGAAAAAAGAGTTACAGCGACTACATGATTTAATTCAATGTAAATATACGATTGTTATCACGCCAGTTACTTTATTCAATGGTGAGTTACATAATAAAGTATATCCAGATAGCGTATTAGATGTAAAACGTCAAAGAATTCATACAAGTAAATTAGGTGAATTAGTGTACCCACATTTTGTGCATATTTACGGGGCTGAGTTAAAGCCTACTACGAATATTGAGCCATTAAGAGATTATGTTTTTTATGGCGATAACAAACAGCAAGAAACACTATATTTTAATGTGTTCTACAATAAGTGTTCAAAAGAGGAGCGACGTAAAAAGCGTCGTATTCCCGAGTATGCTTTATATAGTGCGTTGTATAGACAAATTATAAAGGAGTATAAATAATGTTAGAAAAAGGTATGTTAGTTTGTAGTCGAGATAAAGAAATTGTAGGCGTGATTATTGATATGTCACAAATTACGAATAACGTAACAATTGCCGTGTTGTGGAATAATCCGCCGACAGCACAGGGCTGTAAAACATTCGTGTTACATAAAGAAAATGTAATCCCACTACCACAAGGCACCATAATCCGTCAAACACTTGATAATGGTGAATACTTAGAATGTAAATATAAGAGATACGACAATAAAAGAGGTATCATCTACGACGAAGAGGGTAAAAATAACTTATGTTTAGGTATATCACCTTACGAAACGTATGATATTATCTTCTCGGATGAAAATAACGTGAGTACAAAAAATAATAAACAATATACTTGCTTAACAATTGAACCATGGGAAATCATGGATAATGATTTTACACAAGAAGAGTTTATCGGATTCTTAAAGGGTAATATTTTGAAATATCTTTTGCGTCGAAAAGGAACGGATATACAAGACGCTGAAAAGATTGAGCATTATGCTAAGAAATTACAAGAGGTATTGAGAAATGAAAGCTGTTAGAGTATCCGCCGTCTTTGGGTATGACTGGAAACGTTGGTATTATTGTGATGACTACGAGGGCAAGGAACACGAGGTTTAAATATAATGGAGCGGAGTATTTACCGCTTGACTTAGTTTTAGACCATAATTATTTAATTTCAAGTTGGGATATTGAGGAGATTGATTATGAAGATTAAAGTTTTAGATAAAAATTGTATTCCAAAGAAGGCACATTCTATTGACGCCGGTTTTGATTTGAGAGCACGTGAGGCAGTATCTGTATTCCCTCAAGGTACGGAGTTTATTCCAACGGGTGTATGTGTAGAAATCCCAGTCGGTTTTTGTTGGCTTGCTGTTTCCTCGTAGTAGTATCAGTGAAACACCTTTACGAATGGCGAATAGTGTTGGCGTTATAGATGCAGGTTTTACTGGCGAGATTAAAGTACCGCTATACAATACAAGCGATGTTGAAATTAGAGATGTTGAACAGTATACCCGTATTGCTCAACTTGTAATAGTACCAATTGCTGACGTATCAATTGAAATCGTAAGCGAATTAGACGATACAGAACGAGGCAATGGAGGGTTTGGTAGTACTGGTATTAAATAATTAGTTTATATGAGGTAAGTGTATTATGCATTTACCTCATTTTTATTATGCTATTTTTATATTTGCATATTGTGAGTACATAGTGTATTATAATAACTGTAAGGAAGATAATTAATTAGGAGGTTATTGAAATGACTAAACAACAAGCACTAGAAGATTTATTTTTAGCAGTAAGAAAACACTTATTAGATTGTGGTAGAAACACAGGAGTTGCCAATATGGTTGCTAGTAAAGTTTGGGATGACGCTGTAAAAGCTGATTTAGAAGTTGAAGATATTCGTAAAATGCGTGATGTGTTCTTAGCATAGGAGGTAAGATACAATGAAAAAATTATTTGTGAGTACAATGCTAGTGTTATGTTCTATGAGTGTAAACGCTCAGCTACCTAATCATGAGCAAGTCTATAATAACACTGTTCAGATTGAAAATAATAAGAATTCTATTGTATATTTAAGTAAACAGAACATAGCTAATAAAAACGAGATTAAGCGATTGAATGAACAGATTAATAATGTGAGTACACAGCTAAGTAAATCAACATCAACCGCAATCGCACTGACTAGCATTGAGTATCCAGCATATAATAAAGATAAAAAGTTGAGCCTTGCGATTGGTACAGGGAGTTATAACGGTAAAACATCAATTGCATATGGTGTAGCGTATAGACCGAATTATGATGTGATTTTTAGCATTAAGGGAACAGATGATTCTGTGGCAACAAGTGTAGGGGTGAATTTATAATGGATTTAAAAGAATTAGCGTATGTATGGTTCAATGGTGACAGAAACGATATTAATTTTGTTAATACCGCATATAATATTTTGTTGAGTAGAAATGTACTAACAGATGAAGATGGGAAACGATATGACGTGTTATGTCGTGATATGATTGAAGTTATGGAGGGTTATGTACGTGAGCAAGTTTTATAAAGCATATGTTGAATTAAATAATAAAGTACCAGTATCGAAAAGAAAAAGCCGTTTTATCAATCCTAAATGGCAAGAAGTAGGTGCGTATCTTGCTGATGATTATATCTTGTTTGATATTGATGATAAAGACGTGAATGCAAATTTATTTTTTGATATTGTGAGTACACATAATTTACACTGTCATATGACAGAATCCGAACACGGGATTCACGCGATTTTCAAAAAGCCAACTGAGCGACTAGCGTACGGCAATAGAAAAGAAACGTTGACGGGAATATGGGCGGATTATAAATGCTCTAATAATAAGGGTTATGAAAGAATTATTATTAATGGAGAGAAATTACCAGTCATTTATGATTGTGATGAACCAGATGAATTACCATGGTTGCTGTTTCCTTTTAGTAAACCTCGTGAGTTACAATCTATGTGTCATGGTATGTGTAGACATAATACATTCCGAGACTTATCAAACATATATGCGATGTATGAGAGAGACCCTCAGAAAATTATTGATATGATTAACTGGGTTAATACAAACGTATTCGCTGAACCTCGTGATAGCGTTAATATAAATATCCCTTTTGTGTTAGATAGTATTCGATATATGAATAAGCAATATACAGACGTTGAAATGTGTGATATAATCAAGAACGTAGATAAAAATAAGTTAATTAAATTGTTAGTACAAAATAATTTAATTGACGATAACTTTTTTGAGGAGGTAAAATAAAGTGAGTGAGCAAGATAACGAGTTACACACTGTATGTATGCAATTAATGCGTGAGTATAAAATTATTAAACATCATGGAGAATTACTATATTTTAATGGTGAGATATACGAGCCATTTACACAGATAGCACGGCAACTAATGGCAAGGGGATTGGCTAAAAATCCAACTGACAGGTTTAAAAAAGACGTGTTAAACAATATTTGTGATTACATAGATGAGTATGAAGGTAGTGTCAATACAGGCAACTATATCGCATTTAATGATTGTTTGTATAACACGGATGAACATAAGTGTGAGCCTTTTAACGAAGATATTGTGCTCACAATGAAATTGAAGTTTAACTATCCTAAAGACGCAACTAAGCCAAACATGGTTGACGAAGTTATCCATAAATTATTATGTGACAACGAAGAAGATATGGATACGTTATATGAGTACGTAGGTTATATCTTAGCTCGTGATATGATTCTCGAAAAGGCTTTAACGTTTAACGGCAATGGTCAGAATGGTAAATCTAGCGTGTTAGATTTAATTACGTATACTTTTGGCGGATGTTGTCACGTACTACCATTTAAAAAACTATTTGCAAAAAATGGTTTACAAATCTTAGGTCAAAACTTATTTGTATACGACCATGAAATGACGAGCGATTATATTAAGGACGCGACTATTTTTAAATCAGCACTATCTAACAATTCTCTAATGGTTGAAGATAAGTATGTCAAACAGCATGAAATGAGTGACTACAATTGTAAATTTATCTATGCTAACAATGGCACAACAAAAATGGATACATCATGTATTAAAGCTGTTAATAGACGTCTATTACCTATTCAATTTGAATATGATTTAGCTGGTGAAAAACGCGATATTTATTTCTATAAAAAATGGTTGACGGAAGAAAACGCCGAACGATTATTGTACTTAGGTATTGAAGGTCTTAAACGATTACAAGAACGAGGCGAGTTTAAACAATCGGAACGTAGTAAGATTGCAAGTGATAACTATGTTACTGAGTTGGATACAGTGCGTCAATGGTTGCGAGATTTCACCGACACAGTACAATACAATGCCGTTGACAAGTTATATAACCTATATAAGTTTTATGTTGCTGAGTGTACTAACAGTAAAAAGATATCTAAAGAGAAATTTAAAGACAGAGTATGTGAAATGTGCGATTGTAAATTGGCAAGACCTAAAGACGATAACGGTAATCGTATGTACATTTTTGTACCGAAAGACTTAGATACTGAAACAAGAAATAAAATTCAGATTAATAAGTATACAGAAAACACGAATAAATAATATTTTATTGCTGTGTCGTTTGTTACAATTAATTATAATGTTCTAAACACTCAGAAAAACCACCACCTTTCCCGTCCTTATATCCTTCGTAATAACCCATGTCGTATCCATATTGATATTGTTTATTAATTGTATCATTCATTACATCATACAACGCGTCCAAACCATTGCTAGTTGGTTTACGATTGGCAATAACTTATTTAAATCGTTTATGATACCATACAATATTTTGTAAAGTGTCAGTCGTCTATGTTTTTGTATTCGTTGCACATATAATACCTCCTAAACCCTCTCAGTCGCGTTGTATGCTCGTTTTATATTATTCACTTATAGTTTTATCTTGAGTAAATAAAATGATGTGTAATGTATGTACGATTAATACAGTACATGGGTTATTACGAAGGATATAAGGACGGGAAAGGTGGTGGTTTTTCTGAGTGTTTAGAACATTATAATTAATTGTAACAAACGACACAGCAACATATAATGTATGCAGGGTAATGTGGGGTAGGGTATACTATACTCCACTGTACCTATATAGGCAGGCTAGGGTATTAGTGACGATAAAGAAAACAAAAGAAAAATAGAGTTATCGAGAGTATTTGAAGGTATCCCCCCGATAAACACACCCCTATCTTTTAATTCAACATATGCTTTATAAAACTTGCTCACGTACATAACCCTCCATAACTTCAATCATATCACGATATAACACGTCATATCGTTTCCCACCTTCATCTGTTAGTACAGGGAGTTATAACGGTAAAACATCAATTGCATATGGTGTAGCGTATAGACCGAATTATGATGTGATTTTTAGCATTAAGGGAACAGATGATTCTGTGGCAACAAGTGTAGGGGTGAATTTATAATGGATTTAAAAGAATTAGCGTATGTATGGTTCAATGGTGACAGAAACGATATTAATTTTGTTAATACCGCATATAATATTTTGTTTGAGTAGAAATGTACTAACAGATGAAGATGGGAAACGATATGACGTGTTATGTCGTGATATGATTGAAGTTATGGAGGGTTATGTACGTGAGCAAGTTTTATAAAGCATATGTTGAATTAAATAATAAAGTACCAGTATCGAAAAGAAAAAGCCGTTTTATCAATCCTAAATGGCAAGAAGTAGGTGCGTATCT
>CYGL01000155.1_pt1 | contig 36411 bp, 67 predicted proteins | sample 485531 | NCBI WGS metagenome assembly CYGL01 (sample SAMEA3497897, study PRJEB9818) | human gut metagenome | reverse complement strand
TCGAGTATATGAATCAAAAACTTGAGGCAAGCCCAGCCTTGTTAGGTGATCGAATTTTTATGGCAAGCCGCGAAAAACTAAATAATGAAATTATTAGATATTCTAAAGTGCTTGGTTTAACTCGTGAACAGCGTGCTCGCATTAGTAAACTTGCTGATAAAAAAGAGAACAGCAATCCGCTGCTAGACATTTTAGGTGATGACTAATGGCAAAGTTAGTAGACTTAATCGGACAAAAATATAACAAATTACTTATTGTCGAGCGACGAGGGTCTGACCGGCTTGGCCATACTTTATGGCTTTGTAAATGTGATTGTGGTAATTATAAAATTTGTCGCGGCGATAAAGTAAAAACGGGTAGAATAAAAAGCTGCGGCTGTAGCAATCAGCAGTCATCTCATGGCTTATGTCATCATCGATTATATAAAATCTGGAGTGGTATGAAAGATCGTTGCTATAATAAAAATGCAACTAGGTATAAATATTATGGAGCGCGAGGCATTAAGGTATGTGACAATTGGCTGACCGATTTTATTAAGTTTTTCGCTTGGGCTATGGATAATGGTTACAAAGAAAATCTCACTATTGATAGAATCGATGTGAATGGTAATTATGAGCCAGACAATTGCCGCTGGATCACAAATCTAGACCAGCAACATAACAAGACTAATTCTATTATTTTAGATTACAACGGAAAATCATTATGTATTAATGAATGGGCGCGGGTATTAAATATATCGGCAGGCACATTATATGCAAGATTTCATCAAGGCTTATCAGTCGAGGAAATACTAAACAAGGAGGATAACAAATGTTGCAACGAGCAATCAGATATTGTCAAAACGTTATAACAGATGATTATTCACCTAAATATGTAAAGCTACAATGCGCCGATCTATTACCAGTATTATTGGATGAAGATGGCACTTATTTTGTTGATTCTAAAAAGCTTAAAAAAATCAAAGGCCTATTATCTATAATTAATATGCCAACTGGGTCTAAAACAGGTGAGTCTGTTGTAACAGCGCTGGCCGATTTTCAGATTTTCTTTTTGGTCAGTGTCTTAAGTATATATCATAGATCTGACACTACAAAACGTCGCTTTGAGAATGTACTGCTCGAACTGCCACGAAAATCTGGTAAGACTATGCTGGTCGCGTTAATATTTATTATCAGTTTATTACTTGAACCTAAATATTCTCGGCTATTCTCAGTTGCACCTGACGGTGCATTATCTCGCGAAGTGTACACCTTGATCAAGCAATTTATTGGTGTCAGTCCATTGTTACAACAAATTAATAACAAAGATCTATTCAAAATTAATAGAGACAAATTATTATGTGTTGCAACAGAAAATGAATATGTTCCACTAAACTATTCTACTAGTCGCATGGATGGCAAGATGCCAAGTATTTGGTTATGTGATGAAACATCAGCTTTGCCAGATTCTTATCCTATTTCAGCTATGCGACTTGGGTCATTGCCTGTTAAAAATAAACTTGGCATTATGATCTCAACCAAGTATACAAAAGTCGACACACCTTTTGAAGATGAGATAGCTTTTCATAAGCAGCGACTAGAACATATTATTAATGATGATACTGCATTTGCGTTATTGTATGAGCCAGATACTGAACTAATAGATCAATGGGCAACGTCAGATAAAATCATCAAGCAAGTCAACCCTTTATCGGTTGAGCTGCAATCAGTATTTGACGAAGTTGAAAAGATGAGAACGCAAGCTCTTGCTGTTAAAGGTCAGCAAGCACAGTTTAAATGTAAGATGCTTAATATCATAGCACAAGGCGAGACTGAGACTTATGTAGACATCAATGACCTACAACAATGTCGAATTGATGAATTTGGTTGGCAAGGGTGTGACGTCTATGTTGGGCTCGATCTTAGTATGACAAATGACAATACTTCTGTTGTTATGGTCACCAGAGATGAATATGGTCACCTGGTATCTAAGCCGATGTGCTTTATTCCTAGCGATAACAAAGAGCAAAAGATCAAAGAAGAGAAATGCGATTATCAAAAGTATATTGATCTTGGTCAATGCATCGAATGTGGTACAAACATTATTGATTATGGTAAAGTTGAAGATTATATTATTGAAACGTTACAACAAGATTATGGCGTCAATGTTCTCGGCGTCGGTTATGACCGTTACAACGCAATTTCAACAGTCAATAAACTTGAGGCAGCCGGTATTGATTGCATCGAGGTTAGACAGCATTCTAGTGTACTTGCAGCGCCAACTAAATTATTATATGAAGAGATCAGCACTCATAATTTTAGGTATGAGACAAATCAGCTTTATGAAATTAATTTTGTCAATGCAGTTTGTACTTATGATACTAACCTGAACAGATATGTACATAAGAAAAAATCTAGAGGCAAGGTTGATATGGTCGTTGCAACATTAAATGCAGTTTGCTTGTTACAACAGCAAGAGTTGTTTGACGATAACTGGGTTTGCAGCTAGTTTACAATATTATAAAATCGTGGTATAATAAATATGTACCTCCGTCGAACTGGGCGAGTCCTATGGCTCGTCCTTTTTCTTATTTACAAGATCATAAATCTATGGTATAATATAATTAATCGGTAACGATTACAACTATAATTCTAATAGAAAAGACAAATTTTTTATTTAAAAGCTAGGTTATCAACTAGAAAACTAACACTATATAGAGTCTTTTAGCTCCCTTAATTGGGGGCTTTTTCTTTACAAAAAGTCATACTTGTTATAACAAATAGGCATGACTTTTCTATTTACATTGTTGCAACAATATGGTATAATATCTATAGAAGTTAACGAAAGGGGGTACGCAAATATGAAAGCCCAAGAAAAGCGAATAGCATTCCGCTGCACTAGTGACGAGTTTGATCAAATTAAAGATCAGGCCGAAGATGCTGGCTTGAATGTTACAGATTATTTGAAGTGGCTTGTCGTTCAAGATTCTGAGCCGATCGGTGGTGAAGTAATTGATCTGAAAGGAGGTGAGCAATAACATTGTTTAATTGGTTTAGAAAAAACGAGCAAAGAAATGACAGTGAAGTTCTTGCTGACGTTGCTGAGGGACTTATTCAGTCTAGTTCTACTGTGACAAGACAACAGGCGATGAGTATTCCGGTGGTTACAAAATCAGTAGCATGGATCGCCGGAGCTATTGCAGCATTGCCAATCAAGATGTATCATAAAACTGATAGCGGTTATCAAGAAGTTTATAACGATTATCGTTTACCTTTACTAAATGATTATAGTGGTAACGGCATGATTGCCAATGATTTAAAGCGACAAATTTTAGTTGATTTGTTACTTGATGGCAACGGTTATGCATATATCAGTAAGAAGGGCAATAAAATTACAAAATTATCGTATATTCCTACATGTCGCTTGACTTATACTGAGTCAGTTGATACCATTGACAAAGTTGTCAACGTCTGGGTCGATGGTCGACCAGTTCAAGACTACAATGTCTTTAGATTGGTGAATAACAGCAAAAATGGTATTAGTGGCGTCGGTTTTGTAAGTGATTGCCAAGATTTGCTATCTACTGTCCTCAGTAGCTTGCAATATGAAAACTCTAGCATCTCGTCCGGCGTTCGTCGTGGCTTCTTGAAGTCTAAGTCTAAACTAGATCAAGACAAAATGAATGAGCTTCGACGTGCTTGGAAGAAATTGACAACACCAAATCAAAGTGATGTGCTTGTTTTAAATGCTGGCATCGAGTTCGAAGATGCAAGCAGCACTGCGACTGAAAGTCAGTTGAGTCAAAACAAGGTGATCAACATGCACCAAATTCTAGCATATTTTGGTTTGCCAACTAACTTCTTTGAGGGTGTTAACTCAGATGCTTATTTGACTGCAGTTCGAATTGCTGTCTTGCCGATTGTTAAACAGTTGACAAATGCACTCAACAATTATTTGTTGCTTGAATCTGAAAAATCAAATATGAAATTTGAAATTGATACAAGCGACTTGTTGCGCATCAATGCAAATGAACGCTTTGCAGCTTATCAAACCGGCTTGCAATCTGGCATCTTGACAATTGACGAAGTTCGTCGCATGGAAAACTTGCCTGTGCTCGATATGCAATATTTGAAACTTGGTCTTGGTGATGTTCTTTATAACATCTCTGATGGTAAGATTTTCGTTCCAAATACTGGCGCGATTGTTGATCCTTCTGTTGCAACAGATGATGACAAAAACACATTGAATGATGACAAACAAGCATCAAATTAAGCGTTTACAAGTCCGTTGCAACATGTTATAATATTAATTGTTAGGAGGTGAAACAAGTTTGAAAATCGAGATTAGAAATAATGGCATACACTTAGACGGCTATGTCAATGCTGTTGGTCGCGAGTCGCGCGTCCTACGAGATTTGCATGGTCCATTTATTGAAGTCATTAAGCCTGGCACGTTTGCTAAGAGTCTTGAACAACGTTCTAACGTCGGACTGATGCTAAATCATAAAAGGAATTTGGAGCCGACCAACTTAGAACTATATGAGGATAACATTGGCCTACGAGCTAAAATTGACATTGATGACCCAGAAGTCGTCGACCTAGCTGAACACAACAAGCTAACTGGTTTTAGTTTTGGGTTTGTTGCTAAGTCTGATAATTGGGACACTAGCCAAGAAGTACGGCGACGCACGATCGATGAACTTGATTTGCAGGAGGTGTCTATTTTAAGTGTTACACCAGCCTACATTGCTACTAGCATTGAGGCACGCGGTGAAGATGCTACTTTGCATGAGCAACGTTCTATCGAGCAAACATTTGAGGTTGACGACAAACGTGATCCTCAAGATCTTGAACAATTGAATACATACAAACAACATTTTGAATTCTTAAAAGGGAGAAATAACTAATGAAATTTTTAATTGAGAAACGCAACTCTATCGTAGAAGAAATCAATAACTTGTTTACAGCTGCTGAAACAGAAAAACGTGCTTTGACTGAAGATGAACAATCTACATTTGAAGCAAAAACTGCTGAATTGAAAGCGCTTGACAAAACAATCGAGGCTAAACGTGAAGCGCGCTCCTTGACAATGATGGATGACGAAACACCAAAAACACCTGACAAGAAAGAAAAACGTTCTACAGAAGAGCTTGAAGAACGAGCTTTTGAAACTTATTTGCGCGAGCAACGCACCGGTGAAATGGCAAAAGGTGACAATGGTGCTGTAATTCCTCAAACTATTGCCAGCCGCATCATTGATACAGTTAAACAAGTAGCTCCTATCTATGCTTTGACTACTAAGTTCAATGTTAAAGGCAAATTGCAATTCCCAGTAGCTAAAGGTTCTATTACAACTGGTTATCAAACTGAGTTCACTGATATTGCTTCCAGCGCAGTAAGCTTTGAAAATGTAGAACTTGATGGCTACCTCATTGGTGCTTTGTCTAAAGTGTCTGTCTCTTTGATCAACAATGCTCAATTTGATATTGTTGGCTATGTAGTTAACAAGATCGCGCAATCTATTGCTGAGTTCTTGGAAAAAGAATTGATCGTAGGCGCTACAAATATTAAAGGTATTACTGCTACTTCTTATGAAGGCAAAGGCGTTGTGAAAGTTGAAACTGCAACAAAAGGTGTAGTTACTGCTGACGACTTGATCGACACTCAAGCAGCATTGAAAATGAACGTTCAAGACGGTTGTGCTTGGTTGATGAACCAAAAAATGTTGACTACTGTTCGTAAATTAAAAGACGGTAATGATCAATACATTTTGAACCCAGATGTGCGTACTGGTTTTGGTATGGAATTACTTGGCAAACCGGTCATGATCTCCGATGAAATGCCAGACAATACCGTTGTTTATGGCAACTGGGCCGCAATGTATGTCAACATTCATGAAGACATCAACATCCGCCAATTGAATGAAGTATATGCTGCTCAACATGGTGTAGGTTTTGTTGCATGGGCTGAGCTCGATGCTAAACTTGTTGAACAAGACAAATTCGCTAAATTGACAGTGAAAACTGTTGCGGCTAGCGCAGCTAAAGCTGAATAATAGCTATTGATTAATAAGGGGTGGGCCTCGCCCATCCCTATTTATTATAAAGGAGGCAAACTTGAAAGTATCAGAATTGACTCTTGATAATATCAAGCAATATTTGCGCATTGATGGTAATGATGATGATATTCTACTCAATGCCTTGCTAGCTGCTGCCATTCAATATTGTACTTCTTATATGGGCTGTACAACTGAAGATCTCAATAAATATGATGACGTCACAATTGTTGTCTTGGCACTGATCTCTGATAGTTATGAGGTTCGCCAGTTTACTACTAGCACTGTTACTTTAAATCCTATTATGCAGGGGGTTTTAGATTTACATTGTAGCAACTTTATTGGTGGTGATCCTGTATGAGATATGTCAAAGACATGCGATTGTCTAGCATCTGCAAAAACAGATTAGAGGTCTGGGGTCAGACAACTAGCGAAACTAAAAATAGGTTGGGTCAATATCCTAAAGAAGACAAGAAATTGTTTGAAGTTTGGGGCGCAGTGTTACCGCAAACTGGTGGCTTGCTAAATGGTCGCCCTGCGGAAACAACATTGTGTCGCACTACTCATAAGATCGTTGTTAGATACACTGACAAGATAACTTCTGCTAATTGGTTCATTTATGATGGTGTAAGATATGACATCCTCTATATTATGGATCCTTATCTAAATGGTGAACGACTCGAATGTTATTGTGAGGTAATTTTGTAGTTTAGTATTTACATTGTTGCAACAATATGATATAATAATAACTGTTAGGAGGTGAATAAGACTTTGCTATCAGTTATTGATATTATTAGAGCTCTGTCAGAATTGATAGAGACTAAATATCCTAATTATCCTGTTGTTGATATTGACATAGCTGAAGATTATCCTCGGCCGAGCTATTTTATAGACGTCGATGACATAGAAACAAGCTGGGTGGCCAATGACTATATAAAGGAGTCCAGCAATTTAAAGATTATATTTTTTGCTGCTGAAAGATATGAAGGCTTCTTAGAATTGCTTGACATGAAGAATAATCTGACAGTTTTGTTTGATGATCCATTATATGTTACAAATGGACAAGATGAATATTATGTCTCCTTGCTAAATACTGCAAGCGACATATATAAAGCTGATAAAGTGCTTGAGTTTACTTTGAGGGCTGACCTTATTCAAAAGGTTGATCGTCAAGAAGTCGAGCCTTATATGGAAGAGTTAAGCACAAATATTAATTAGGAGGAACTAAATGGCTTATAGAATTGATTTGCCTAACATTGACATCATTTTCACTCAAAAAGCTGTGACCGCCGTTCAACGTTCTGAGCGTGGTGTTCTTTGTGTGATCATGAAAGATGCTCAGCAAGATGCTGGTATCAAAAAGTTTGTATATAAGAGAGGCGCTGATGTAGAAAAGACAGACTACACTACAGCAAATTATGATGCTCTTATGAGAGCCTTTGACGTTGCTGTCAATAAAGTCTATGTTTTGCGTTGTGCAGAAGCAACTGAGTTTACTGATATTGCCAAAGAACTTGACAAAATCAAATTTAATTATGTTTGTACAAATGTGAAAGCTGATCAACAAGCATTAGCTAATGATGTTGTACAACGTAATGTAGACAATCAAGGTCATAAATGTGTAGCGGTTGTTGCTAATATCACTCAAGGAGACAGCAAATATGTTATCAAACTTAAAGGTGATGGCGGTAAACTTAAAGCAGGTACTGAAGTTAAAGCTGAAGACTATGTTATTCGCATTGCTTCTACTCTTTGCAATTTGCCAATGAACAGAAGTCTCACTTATTATGTCTTTGAAGATCTTGCATCTTGGGACGACACTTATTTGACAACTGAGGCACCTATTGGCAAGTGGATCTCTGACGGTTGGTTGACATTGATTAACGACGATGATGAAGTAAAATGCGGCCGAGCAATCAACAGCTTGAAAACATTTACGTCTACAGATACTGAAGATATGAGCTACATCATTATTGTTGAAGCTATGAACTTAATCATCGAAGATATTTATACTACGTTTAAAGACTATTACGTAGGCAAGTACAAAAATACTTTGAGCAATCAACGTTTGTTTATTACTTCTGTAAATGCCTACTTCCGTCAATTAATGCGTGAAGAAGTACTTGACGACAGTTTTGACAATCAAGCTTATGTTGATGTTGAGTCTCAACGACTTGCATGGCTTGGAATTGGTAAGACTGAAGCTGAAGATTGGGACGACAATAAGGTCCAACAAATGACCTTTAGAACTAACGTCTTTTTAGCAGGCGATGCTAAAATCTCTAATGCTATGGAAGATCTACGTTTTAATATCGCACTTGCATAATAGAAAGGAAGTAAATAATGGCTAACACAATGAATGGCAATAGTGTCATCCTTGGCACTTTTGGCAAGCTCTACATTAATAATGTACGAGTTGCTGAGATTAAATCTTTTGAATTAAAAGCAAGTTTACAGTATGAAGACATCTTGGTCAATGGCAACTTGATCACTCAAAGCAAATATAAAGGAGCTACTTTGACCGGCACTATGGTTGTTCATAAAGTAAACTCCTTTAACATCAAATTGGTGAAAGATGCCATTAAGACTGGCATTATGCCAAGCATCAAATTTTTAGGTGAACTTGCTGATCCTAATATTGATGGTGATGAAGCAATTGAAGTGTCTGACGTTATGCTCGATGAAGCGACTTTATTGAGCTTTGCTAATGGTGAAGTGCGAGAAGAGTCCACCGCGTTCCGCGCTGGCGATTATAACTACTTAAGCACTATTTAATTGTTGCAACAGGGCATGTCATTTTTGATGTGCCCTGCTCATTTATACTATGCATTTTATATATTGTACATTTTGTTGCAACATGATATAATAATAAATGTAAGGAGGATATGAACCTCCTAGATATTATGTTATAGAAATGAGGAAAACAAAATGAAAACAGTATTGAGTGTAATTTTAGCAATCGTTGGTTTAGCATTCTTGCCTATGTTCTTATGGGGTTTGAGTGGCATCCTACGTCTTAACTTTGGTTTAATTTATATGTTCATGCTTGGTTTTAGCACTACTATTGAGTGCGGCGTTATTTGCGCTATTAAAGCCTTGAACAAATAGGAGGTATTAAATGGACTACATTAGTCAAATTTTAGACAGAGCAAACAAGACACTTCGATCTGCAAATGAAGTAGAAACAGAAATGACATTAGACATTGACGGTACTGATTTAAAAGTAAAGCGGTTGCCGGTAGCTAAGATTTTTGAGTTGTTAGGTGAGGCTCAAGATAATGAGTATGACACTGAACTTGAATTGATCTATTTATCTGCATATGACACTTTTAACAATGAAGCTGTTATGCAGCTGAATGAATCACATGAACCACATGACATTGTAAAAGTAGTATTTGGTGATGATCCAATCTTGATTGGTAAAATTGCTAGAGCTATTGTTACTTGGTATGACTTGAAGAACACCACAAAAGTTGAGGTTAAAGCTTTAAAAAAGTAATATGTGAGGACATTCGTTCATCTGTAATTGCATATTTTAGTCTAAGGGGTATGTCGTTTACTGAGCTGAAGAATCTAGACTATAACGATATTTTATATCTATATGCTACAATGGAGCTTGAAAATGATAGTAATTGATGATCGAGAACTCAAGCAAATTATTCAACAATTAAAATATTTTGATACTAGATATTTTGATAAAGACTTTAGAAACTCTGGTAAGAAGGCAGCAGGTCCTATCCTAACAAAGTGGGCAAAAGAGGCAAATGGCCGAATCAATTTCCCTTTTACTGGTGGTCATGAAAAGTCTGGCAAGTTTACTGGTTCTATGAGACGCTATAGTCAAAAAGACAGAAATATTAGTAAATCAAAATATAAATATAAAAAGCAGCCTATTAGAGAGAAAGATGGTCAATTTGATTTTAAACTTAAGAACCAGATTGGTTTGTCTAATATCTGGGAGGCTAAACATTTTACTCCGCATATAGGCACTACTAAACTTGCTACTAAACAAGGTTTTGGCAATAAGGAAAAGACAGAGCAAATGTTCGATAAATATACTCAGGACTTTGTAGATCGTCTAGCCGACTTTGTAAAGAAACAAGTAGAAAGGAAAAGTAAAGTATGAGCAATAGAAATGCTACGGTTACCGTGAACACCAAAGCAAACACCGGCGGCCTAAAACAGGTATCAAGTGCGCTGACCTCTTTTGATTCTGGCTTGAAAGGTACGATCGGCAACTTGACACAATTCAAAGGTGCGCTAGGTGCTCTTGCTGTTGTTGGCATTGCTAAAGGCATCAAGTCATTTGCTGACGATATGTATGATGCTTTTAAAGTTCAATGGCTTGCTGAAAAAAATGTCAATGATGCATTATATTCTAACATGACTGCAAGGGGAGAATCTCAAAAAGCAATTGACGATGAAGTCAAAGCTTATAAAGAATTAGCATCAGCACAACAAAAGCTGGGGGTCATCGGTGATGAGGTCACATTGTCTGGCATGGCAGTTATGACACAAATGGGCTTGACTGCTAAACAGGTCAAAGACATGACGCCACTCATTCAGGATCTTGCTGTCAAGCAATATGGCCTAAATGTGTCTGGCGAACAATATAAACAAGTATCTCAATCAATCGCTACTATGGTCAATATGGGTAAATTGACTTTGCAAGGCTATGGGGTTCAGGTCACTGATGTTGAGAGAAAACAATTCAAGGCAATGTCTCAATCTGAGCGTTATACCTTTGTTATGAACAAATTGAAAAACTCTGTTGCTGGTGCTAATGAAACAATGGCCCAAACATCAGCCGGCAAGATGCAGCAAATGAACAACGCGATCGGTGATTGTGAAGAACAAGTTGGTAAATTAGTTAGCAGCATTTATGGTGGTTTTGCTACAATGGCCTTGCCAATTGTTGAAGAAGCAACCGGAGCCTTTCAAGAGTTTATGGCCGTCGTCAATGGCGATGATGCTCCTGAAGGTGGTTTTCAATACTTAAGTGAAGACGATGTCAACAACTTGCAGCTTATTAATACTCACTTAACTAATATTAAAGGGAGTCTTGATTCTATCTTTGGTGCTGGTTGGCCAAGTTTATCAGAGTTGATTGGTTGCCAACAATTTCTAGCAGATATGGCCAGCATCGCAAATGAAGTAGATTATGTAGCTAGCATTATTGAGAAACTTGTTCAGAACTTTAGAACTCTACAAAGTGAAGGTCTATATACAACAAATTTGGTGAACCCTTTTGAAGGGCGAAGCCCTAAAGGTAATGCCAATGGTACAAACTACTGGCAAGGCGGTAGAACAATTGTCGGCGAGTATGGCCCTGAACTTGTTGACTTGCCTAGGGGAGCAAGTATCAACACTAATGCGCAAACTCAAAGAGAATTGTCTGGTGGTTCTGGTACAACGATTTCTTGTCCTGTGACCATTCAGGGGAACGTTATAGGCAATCAAGATTTTGTTGATCAGGTAGGTGATGCAATTAGTAGTCGCGTAACAATGGCTTTGGCTAATATGAGCTGACCTATAGAAATAAGAGGTATGCTATAATGGTATACCTCTTTTTATTTACTTATTCGTTGTAACATGATATAATAAATATAGAAAGCGAGGTGAAATAATTGGATCTTTCGAGTTTATTAAATCTATATCGAGCATACTTGGCATTCCAAGGTCATAAGAATGTTAGAGCTGATGTGACACTATTATTAGAGGGTGGCAGTAGCGTTACATTTCCAGTGCCGCCGGCCGATCTACCTCAGATAACTGTTCCGCAAAATAATGAGGTATTTAATAGCGTCATCGGTGATGTGAGTCAAATGGGTTTGCTTGGTTTACGATCGGTCGCGTTCAATGATGTTTTGTTGCCGTCTGATGTTGGTGATTATAGCTGGGCAAGAGGCGACAATGGCAGCGACATTATAAACTTTATAAATGATAACCGACAAAAGGGGCAGCCTTTTAGACTTATCATAACTAAAGGTGATGTTACTTATATTAATATGAACGTGCTTATCGATAGTTTTGATTATTATCAAGACAATCAAGCCGATTTTCATATGAACGCTACCTTTACAGAGTATCGAACTTATAACAGTCAAACGGGAGGACTTGAAACATGATCAGAGTCGAAGCTATCATCGATGATAGCCCTTATATCATTAGTGCCTTCTGTAGTAATATTAAGCGAGAAGACGACATTAAATCATTAGGTGTTAAGCTGTCATTTGACTATTTGAATAATAAAGTCATTGACAAAAATACTGTCTGGATCGACTTGTCGCTGGGGGCATCAATTATGCTGTATGATGACGATGAGCTACTTTTTCAAGGCACAATTCAGAAGGCTACAAGAAATGGTTTGGCATCATACCAATATGAAGCGTATGACAATGCCTGGTATCTGAACAAGCAAGAGGCCCGTATTCAGTTCAATAATGTCGATGTCAAATCGGCGATTGAGACATTATGCAAACAGGAATATATACCTTGTGAGGTTGCTTGTGACATACCAACTAAAGTGACTAAGATTTATAATGGTGACGCTATATCTAAAATTATAGATGACTTATTGAAGCTTGCAAGTGACGAACTTGGTAAGAAATACCGTCGCGAGTATAATTATGGCAAGTTATATATCAATGCTTTTGACAATCTCAAAATGATCTGGGACTCTGAGCCACTTGTTAGCGACTTTAGTCAAGAGTTTAACTGCGCCAAGTTAGCAAATAAGATTGTCATTATGAGTGGTAAAGAGAAGTCTCAATCTGTTGTTGCAACAGCTGAGAACAAAGAGAGTCAAAAGAAATATGGCACATATGTCCATTATGAAAAAGTTGACGACAAGAAAAAAGCTAAGGCTCAGGCAATCGCGAACAGCAAACTCAAACAAATGGCATGGCCAACGAAAGCAACCAAAGCAACATTGTTAGGAGACAACCATGTTCGAAGTGGTAGAATATTAAAGTTCAATCAACCTAACATAAATCTGGTTGGGGAGTACTTAGTCACAAGCTGTCATCATTCATATGATATGGGTAATCATACTATGGACTGTGAACTGATATTAAATGAGGAGGTTAACAATGTCTAGTTGGGAATATGAGCTTGCTGGTCAGTTTAAAAGTAGAGATAACCCCAAAACAAAAATGGGTCCTATGCTTGGTAAAATAGTATCGACAAGTCCAGCTGTTGTAACAATTCAAGATGGCAAGTACACTATTAGCGGCGATCAATTATATGTTGCTTATCATTTGTTAGAGCGCAAAAGCACTTATAGTAGTATGAAGCAATCTGGCAGCATTACAGTGAGCTGCCCTCACGGAGGTGGTAGTTATACATCAACAAGCACAGGCGATATTGTGCTTGATGAAGTATGGAAGCCTGGTGACCTGGTGCTTGTTATACCATCTGAGAGCGAGCAACAATTTTTTATTGTCGACGTCGTAAGACAATTAAAAGGTTGCAACTCGGCTGCTAATTAAATGTTTACATATCACCTCTTTTATGATATAATAAATATTGTAAGGAGGTGATACTATAAAAAAGATAAATATGATAGGCCAAAAATTTGGTCGACTAACTGTGATTGAAGAACTGTCAGAACGCAACAAGCATGGCAAAATAGTTTATAAATGTATTTGTGATTGCGGTAACGTAGTCAATGCTGATGGCCATCTACTAAGAAATGGGACTATAAAATCATGCGGGTGTTTACGTTTAGAAGGGCGGTCGACTCACTGTAAATCGAGCACGCGATTATATCGTATATTACACCACGTAAAAGATAGATGCTATCGTAATAAAAATAAAGATTATCCAAATTATGGTGGACGAGGCATAAAAGTTTGTCAAGAGTGGCTAGATGACTTTATGAACTTTTATAACTGGGCGATGGATAATGGCTACAAAGAAAACTTGACTATCGATCGAATTGATGTCAATGGTAATTATGAGCCTTCCAATTGTAGGTGGATCGATCAGAAAACTCAGACCAATAATAAACGTAATTGTGTATACTTGACATATGAAGGTAGAACACAAACGATCGCACAATGGGCTGATGAATTAAATTGTAATAGAAGCGCGATGTACATCAGGCACAGAAAAGGCTGGCCAGATAAAGAGTGCTTATTTGGAAGAGGTGAGAGAAATAAAATGCATTAAATTTGATTATGAGACTAATTCTTTTGAACTTAATGAGTTTACTGATGAAGTGACCGAGCTAAAACAGTGGATTGAATTGTATATTAAAGTCGAGCTAAACAAGTATAAAATTTATAATGAAAACTTTGGTATGGACTTTAGCGATTTGCTTGGGTATCGTCTACCTCGTTCTGTTGTTGTCTCAGAAATTATTAGAAGATTGAAACGCGGCATTATCAATGGTGCAGATCATGTAAACGATGTTCGCGATTTCACTTTTGACAAAGGCACTTTTACTTTTACCGTTATAACAGATCTTGGGGATGAGGTGATTATGCATGTATGACAACAAAAGTCTAGACGATATTCATAAGCTGATGCTTGCTAATATTGACAATGACTATCGTAAACGTCAAGGGTACCCTACGTATGATTTGACTAGAGGCTTTGCCTTTGGTGTCAAAGACTGCTGGGACCTAGCTTATAGCGTTGCATTGAAGTTTGATGTTGAGAATCTAGCTGGCTCAGAATTAGACTTGTTTATTTCTGAAAGAACCGGTCTTGACAGAAAACGCGCAACAAAGTCTAAAGGTGAGATCACTATTGTAAATGGCAATGGCTCAATTTTAAAAGGTGATTTATTTGCTACGGTTGACGGCATCCAATTCGTTGCAACAGAATCGAAAGAGGTTCATAGCGGTGACACTGTTGCGATCGAGTCCGTAGCAGGTGGCTATGACATGAATGTTGGTATCAATGAAATAACTGAGATGCCAGTTACTTTGCAAGGCATTTATAAAGTGACAAATAATGCACCTTTAACAGGGGGCTATGACACTGAAACAGACGCCGACTATAGAGAACGTTATTATATTAAGTTGAGAACACCTGTCAACGGTGTCAATGCTAATCAGTATGTTCTATGGGCTGAATCGGTTGACGGTGTTGGTCGAGCTCGCTGCATACCTATTTGGAACGGTATTAATACCGTCAAGGTTGTTTTGATTGGCAATGATTTCAAGCCGGCTAGTGATGACTTGGTCAACCGAGTTCAGGCCTATATTGATCCTAATAAAAATGGTGACGGTTCTGGTGTTGCAACAATCGGCGCTGTGACAACCGTTGTTAAAGCTACAACTAAAAATGCCAATATCGATATTTATGGCCTCAAGGTAGCAGCTAATCTTGAAACAACTAAAGAAGCGATCAAAGCTAATCTTGATCGGTACATCAAGACAAGTGCATTCAATAAAGATTATATTTCATTAGCAAAAATTGGTTTAGTTATTGCTGAGACAAAAAATGTTGATGATTATAGAGAGATCCGTTTGAATGGTTCGCATGACAGTTTGCAGTTGCAACAAGATGAGTGTGGCGTTCTTAATGAGGTAACATATCATGACTAAAGAAGAAATGATAAAGACCTTGCCAACATTATACCGTCAAGACAAGTGGGTAAATGAGATCTATAACTTGTCACAGATCAACGAAGTTGATAAGCTAAGCCATACTAACTACGATAATATATTTCTGTCTAAGCTTGATGAATATGGCTGCTCTTTATATGAGCGAGACTTGGCACTAGACAGCAAAGACAGTTTAGATGATCGAAGAAGTGCTATCATAACCCAATGGCGAGCAAGCTATCGGTGTACTTTGCATTTGCTACAAGATATTGTCAATCAGTGGTTTGGTGACAAGTGCGAAGTTAGTTATGACGGCAACGCGACTGTAACGCATACAACAAAAGTAGGCACTGAGTATGATCCTACAAGCTATTATTATCAAATGTTCTTGGAGCACTATATGGCGGTGTTCCCTGCACATTTTAATTTAGTTTGGAATCATACGCATAACAGGTGGATCGATTATTGTAAACCTCATAGCTGGGGCTATGCAAAAGAAGAGTACCTAAATTGGCACCAACCTTTACCACATAAATGGTCAGATGAGAAGACAGTCATACGTGGTAAATATTGGAGCTATAATCTAGAACGTACTTGGGACGATGTTTATGACAATGCTATTTATTGGGAGGCATAATGGACTATACTAAAAATCTAAATTTGAGCAAGCCAGCATATGACGATGATGTTGACGTTCAGGTACTAAACAACAATATGGATATTTTGGACGATAACTTGCAGCGAACAAATGCCAAAATGAATGACTATTTACCACTTGCCGGTGGTACCATGAAAGGAAATATCAAGGTACCATATGGCGTTGGCCTAGGTCTTAACCAGGCCGGTGCTAACTGCTTTATCAATTTTAATACTACATCATTTCATGAAGTAGTACTGCCAACTTTGAATATGAAGGCCGACCGGCTTAAGTTTTATTGTCCTAATGGCAAAGAGTTTGTTGTAGACGACGATGGGGCTTGGTTTAATAACGACGCATTAATTCGCGATCTATATAGTAGTAATGATGAATTTTCAGGCTTTGCAAAGTTGTCAACTGGTTTACTAATGCAATGGGGCTTTGTCAACCCTAAGGGTTCTGTATATAATGTGCAGCATGCGACATTTAAAACGCCTATGGCGTCAAGCTCTTATGTCGTTGTGACATCCAGAAGTTTTTATACAGGCAATAGACCGTCAAATAACGAAAATCGGTGGGGATCAGTTACTTTTAATTTTACAACAACAGGGTTTGACATCTGTTGTGCCGAGCCATCGGCTTATGGTACAGCTGAGTTTTGGATCGCGATTGGGAGACATAAATAATATGCTAGGAACTAAGATATACAAAAAAGATTTTAATGAAGTTGAATATGCGAAAATGGCGGCATGGTGTAACGAACATAATTGTGCTATCGAAGACAAAGACACTTATTATGAAGTTGTTGAAGTCGATAATACAGAGCTAGAAAATGAATTTAAAAAACGCAATTTACAGAACGAGATCAATGCCATTAACATCAAGCTGTCTGAATTAAGAGGCATCAGCGAGTGCGCCATTTCTGTTGACGGCCAAAACGAGTATGATGTTTTTAAAGATGGCGTTCTTGTCATCATGAATGAAACAGAATTTCAAAACTATTTTGATGAGTTAACAAATAAGCGCTCTGATTTGTTACAACAATATAAGGAGTTGAAATAATGGCTACTAAAACAACGAATTATAATTTAACAAAGCCGGACTTAAATGACTGGGCTGACATTCGTGTACTCAATGCTAATATGGATATTATTGATAGTACTATGAAAACTATTTCAGACTTAGCTGGCTCTGGCGGCGGTGGTGATACACCGTCGATCGATTTATCTGCTTATGCTTTGAAGTCCCAGCTTGATGGTTATTTACCACTAACTGGTGGCGATTTAACAGGTATGATCACCATTAATGGTAAAGAAGTTGCTTTGAAAACTACCAACAAAGCTGGTACTAAGAAAGGTGAAGAGCAATCTCATTGGAAGACATATTTACCTGACGGCCGTGTCATGTTCAAGGTTATAGTCGGAACGCAAAAGCATGTTACATTGCCAGTAAGTATGGCAAATACTCAATATAGCGTTATTCAATGTGATGCCACACTATGGAATACAAGTGGAGAAAAAGAGAGAGGCCAAATAGTAAATAGAGGTATTTTAAACAAAAGCACTACCGGCTTTGACGTGTATTGCAATGTTAATATTGGCAACGTAGTGTATTATTATAACTACTGGGCTAGAAGTAGCGATAATTATATTGGCACGTGCGACGTCATTATTATTGGTTGGGAGGCATAAGATATGAAAGCATTTGATATTTCTGATTGGCAAGATTATTTCACTAGTGTCGACGATTTTAAAAAAGCAAAAGAACAAGGTTATGACGTTGTAATTGTCAAACTTGGCGAGTCATATAATGAGACTGAATGTGGCCGCACTCAAATTCTAAATGCCATCGAAGCTGGCTTAAAGGTTGGTGTTTACTATTTCAGTCATGCATATGATCTAGAAACGTGCGGCTACGAAGCAAATTGGGTGATCAATAAATTGGCTGAGATCGGTTTGACGCCTTGGCATTTGCAAGCTGGCATTTGGTATGACTATGAAGATCATACTCGCCTAAGAAGCCATATCAACAATGGCAATCTAAGCTATCAAGGTATTACAAATATTATGTGCGACTTTGTCAACCGCTTAAATAATGCGGGCTGGCCATTCGTAGGCATTTATAGTGGCTACTCGTTATTGTGGGACGAGACATATATGTATAGCCAGGTGCCTTGGGTGCCTATCTGGTGTGCTCAATATAATAGCACATGTGATTATCCAGATGTTTATATGTGGCAATATTCAGATCAAGGTGATGTTTGCGGGCACGCTATGGACGTCAGCGAGGTTTATAAAGCACCTTGGCTTGACGAGACACCAAAGAAAAAATGTGATTGTGGTTGCTCTTGCTGCTCTAAATAATATATGATTGATAGCTCCTCTTCTGTGGGGAGCTATTACTTTATGTAATACTTATTATGCTTTTTATATATTGTACAAACGTTGCAACATAGTGTATTATAATAAGTGTAAGGAGCATATGAGACTCCGATAATTAAAAGAAACGAGGTAATAAAAATGTTCTGGAATTGGTTTATCGCTTTTAATTTTTTCGTAGGCGTTATAACAACACTATCTTTATTAACAATGGCTTTAGTTTATATTGGAGGTTAGCAGTATGACTTTACTAGTTATTATCTTGATCATGGTATTAGGTTATTATTGTTTGAAAGGAGGAGTTTAATATGCTAGACGTTTTGATTTGGTTCAGCATGCCATTAGCTGCTTGGTTAATTGGTTTTATCATTCTTGATCCTAAAACATTTTTACGATTCTTTAAATAGGAGGTATATATCATGGATAAAACAGCCATTATCATTGCGATTGTTTGCTATGGAATTATGTTAGGCATTATCGGTGCATTGTCTTATGTACACTAAGGAATTGATATTATTTCTTGTAGTTATTATACTTTCTGCATATATGCTCATCGAGTCATGTAGAAAATAGGGAGGTGATAGTATCAAACTATATCCACATCAAAAGGAAGTGTTGCAACAACTAAAAGATAAAAACAAGGTTGCATTATATTTGGATATGGGGCTCGGCAAAACATTTGCTGGCTCAGTTAAAGCAACGTCATTCGAGGATCCTATTTTAATCGTTTGCCCAAAGCCGCTCGTACCCCAATGGTTACAACAATTTGAAGACAATCATCAAGAATGGGCTAGGTATGACTTGACAAAGAAAAAACAGCTTGAACAATTTATAAGTGATGATAATAATCTACGAATGGGAGTTATTAATTATGAGAGCTGCTGGCGACGGCCAGAACTGCAAAAAGTAAAAGGTGTTACATTGATGCTAGACGAATCTCAAGCAATCGCCAATAACACCAGCAAGCAGACAAAAGGCGTCTTAAAGCTCGATTATAAAAATGTGATCCTTTTATCTGGTACTCCGGCATCAAATGCTAGATATGACAAATTATATACCCAGCTAAAAATGTTAGGCTTGAATATGAATAAGCGTTCATATGAAGACAGATATTGCAATTTCTTTGAAATGGAAAATGCAGGCGTTAAGTTTAGAGTACTTAGCAAGAAAAACCCTTATAAAAATGTTGACGAGCTTAAATCTAAAATGTCAGATTTAGGCTGTGTCTTTATGAAGACTGAAGAAGTTATCGACCTACCTCAACAGCGCTTTATTGATGCCCCGGTCAAGAAGTCAAAATATTATAAAGCCTTTGAAAAAGATGGCTACGTTGATTGTGGCGAGGTTGAATATATTTCAAATGGCCCGGCACAAGATATGTTGTACTTAAGGCAGCTTTGTAATTCATCTGAAAAATTAGATATGCTGAAAACGTTGCTTGAAAGTACAAATGACAGGGTGATCATATTTTATAACTTCGATATTGAGTTAAAACTGTTGCAACAATTAGTGTCAAAATTAAAACGGCCTATTAGTTACATCAACGGTCATGAAAAACAACTAAACTGTTACAACAATTTTGAGGACAGTGTGACCCTTGTTCAATACCAATCAGGCTCAGCTGGTGTCAATTTACAAAAAGCGAACAAAATGATCTACTACTCGCCACCGATCAAGAGTGACTTCTTTGAACAGTCTAAAAAACGAATTCATAGAATAGGGCAAAGCTCGTCTTGTTGCTATTGGAAGTTGATAACAGCAAACAGCATTGAACAGAAAATATATAATACTCTAGATCTGAAACGAGATTATACTGATGAACTATTTAGGAGGGACAATGCTAAGAATTGACAACCTAGAAACGTATGGCTTTAAGAGCGCCATGAAAGGCATGAGAAACCCCATGAACTCATGGCGCCTAAATGATAGCACTGATGATAAGATTGGCGATAATGATCTAAAACTGTTGCAACAATTAACTAAAGCCGGCTCTGATCATAGAAAGGTACTTCGCCAGATGATGATCAGCTGCGATATAACTGCGCCAATCTATTGGTGGAAAGAGTTCGACACTTATAAAGTAGGTGTTACAACAAATAGTCAAAGTACTATGCACAAGTTATGTAGTCGACCATTGAGCATTCATGATTTTAGTTTTGAGGACATGCACGACAATGAATTCATCGTGAATGTTGTTCTTGATAATTTGAACACCAGGATCAGAGATTATAAAGAAGGCATGAAACAAAATAAAGGTTTATGGAGAACCATTATTCAGTTGCTGCCAAGTGCATATAATCAAACTCGTACGGTCACAATGAACTATGAAGTTATTATGAACATTTATAAACAGCGCCGACATCATAAATTATCTGAATGGCAGGAATTTTGCTCCTACATGTATGACAATCTGGCATATTTTAAATATTTACAAGAAGCTGCACCTGTGATATAATACATATATCGGAGGTGATTTATTGGCTGGTGAAAAGAATTTTGAAGAACGAATTAAGCGCTGGCTACAATCTAAAGGGATATATCCGCCTAATACACCAAAACAAAAAATAAAAGCTGAACCAATTGGCTATTATGAAAAACGTTTTGGTTCTCAGTTTTCGATCAACGGCTTGCCTGACATGCACGTTTGCATACGTGGCAAGAGTATTGATCTTGAATTGAAAGACGTTAGGGGACGACCAAGCGCAGCTCAAATAAAAATCTTGTCAAACATAAATGACTGGGGCTGCGAGGGGTACCTTGTCTACCCAAAAGATTGGCCAGCTATTGAGCAACGACTGGAGGAGGTAATTGATGAGACAAAAGATCCATGACATTGTACATCAATATGTTAAGCGCGATGGCATCGATGATATGTTGCAATGGTATGACAATAATGGCTTTTATGAAGCCTGGGCGTCAACAAGTTTTCATTGCAACTATAAAGGAGGACTTGCCGAACATACTTATAATGTTATAACAAATGCATTGAAGCTTGCTGATGTTCTTAAGAGCGAAGTATCAAGAGAGAGCATCGTCTTATGCGCTTTACTGCATGATGCTGGTAAATGTAATTATTATGTGCCTAACTTGTTAAAGTCGGGCAAAACGTCTGGATCAAAGCCTATGAAAATTGATCCTGGGCTTAGAATTAAAAATCATGCATTCAGATCACTTATGATTGTATCTAAATTTTTAGAACTAACTGAAAGTGAACGAATTTGCATTTTATGTCACGATGGCTTCTTTGAAAATTCTAACCGAGAATATATGCTTAGTCTTGACGAACTTTTATATATTGTTCACAGCGCTGATTTGTATGCAGCTCGGTTCATGGAGCCAGTAAAAGATTATAAGCGGGGTGAAGAAATTGATCTATGAGAAATTAGCCAATATTCAGCTTGAACTAAAGGCGCCTAAGAATAAACGCAACTCATTTGGCGGCTATGACTATAGAGACTTGAGTGGCATCTTAGAGGCAGTAAAGCCACTGCTTAAAAAATATAAGTGCGCTATTATGATCTCTGACGATGTTGTAACAAAAGAGGATCGAACATATATTGAAGCTACCGCAACTATAGTTGACTGTGAAGACGGCACATTGTGCCAATGTAAAGGTTATGCCCGAGAGCAAGACAGCAAGAAAGGCATGGACGACGCTCAATTGACTGGGGCTTGTTCCTCTTATGCCAGAAAGTATGCTTGCAATGGTTTACTGGCAATAGATGACAGCCAGGACTTAGACGCCATGGATAACACTAAAGAAGAGCCAAAACCAAAACGACGATCTCGCCGTACAAGTCGGATCACTAAAGAAGAATTAGAACAGGTTCCATTTTAATTAGGAGGTAATTATGAGCTTTAAAGATTTCAATATGAACATGGATGACTACAATAAACAATTATCTGATTTAGAAACTAATAAAGAAGAAACTAAAAAAGAATATAAAGACCCTACTGATGGTGAATATGAATGTAGCCTTGTTAGTTTAGAGCTTTGTACTAATAAAGCTGGCGACAAATTGATGCTTAAAGGCAGCTTTAAAATTTTAGATGGTGAATTCAAGAACCAACGTCTCTGGATCAATAAAGTATTGACTGGCACTAGAAATGATGCTGGCTGCGTTCGTGCTTGCACCGCATTCTTAAATAGCCTTGGCGCAGCACAAGTAGTAGAATTCACTGGTGACTTTGATGACTTTGCTACACAGATCGAACTAGTTTTCTGTGATGTCAAAAACTGCACTTTTGTTGTCGAGCAAAAGACTCAAAACGACTTTAAGAACCTTTATATCAACGATGTGTATGATAACTAGTATATAAGTTACTTGGCCGAGTGGTTATGCTGCTCGGTCATTTTTATTATGCAAACTAAGCATTGTACATTTACTACCTGATGTGGTATTATAATTATAGAGAATGAATCACGTATTAATCAGGAGAAAACAACAATGACTTGCAAACAACTTACAGAAAAATTACAAAACTTAAATGAAGACATGAAAATTGAAGTTAAAAAAGTGACTACTTCTGGTCGCATCACTGGTAAAAGCACAAGCTACCAATTACAAGTAAATCATGGTAAATTCATGATCGGTGCTTTCACATTAAAACAATTAGTAAAAGACATGATTGAAGATGGCAATGTATTGACATTGACTAGCCGTTATGGTAAATATGAAACTATCAATATTAAAGTAGCTTAGGAGGTGAAACGCTATGAATAAATTTGTAGATTATTTAATGATGGGCTTGTTAGCTACCGTCATTTGTGTAGTTGCTTATTGGTGGATCATATTATTAATTGTGTTTTTAAGTTGTATTCTATGAGGTAAAATATGGATATTGTCGGATATGCATTCTTAATAATGCTTGTTATTATATTTGTTACTATGTTATGTATGCTAATTTGGTTTATGCTTAAGGAGTGATTTTGTGAAAGTAGGAGATTGTTTATTGATTAAGCCAAAAGACAAATGGTTATGTGTGAAATACTATTCACATGATAATGACTATTTATATTATGTACCAATGCCAATTGACATGCTGCATAAAAGGCACATCAAAAAGATGAAACTGGATATGACTAACATTAGAAACATTCATCAGGGCAAAAATGAAAAACCGCTAAAAGGAGGTGATCCTATTGAACTTGACTAAAGCACAAACTTATGTGAGCGATTTCTTATATAATATTTATTTAGAAAGCGACAGCAAAGAGCTTGACAGCTGGCTGGCATATCTCGCTCGCGAGAATGGCGACGAACAACTTGCTAAAATGATTGGAGGTAACGAATAATGATTATTAAAAAGAATTATGGTGAAGATTATATTATTATGAAAGTGACAAATATTGAAACGAGCGAAAATGGCCTATTTACAATTTTAAGTGGTCAACTAATTGACGAAAAAGGTTGTGAGGAGTTTAGAAAATTCGAAGAGTTAAACTTACACATGAATGAAAACGTTGAGGTTATTGAGGCATGATCTTTTTTGATACCGAAGTTTTTGCCTATGATTGGCTGCTAGTAGCATTCGACGGCAAAGAATTCACTTATATTGAAAATGATAGAAAATTGTTGCAACAGTTCTATGACAAACATAAAAGTGACTTATGGATCGGTTATAACTGCAAAGGGTATGACCAGTATATTATCAAGGCAATTTTGCTAGGTATCAACCCTAAAATTGTCAATGATTATATTATTAGATCCGGCAAACCTGGCTGGTCATTCACTAACAAATTTAGATCTATAAAATTAAATATATATGATTGCATGGTATTCAGTAAAAGCTTGAAACAACTTGAGTCATATATGGGCGTCAACATTCATGAAACTGATGTAGATTTCAACTTGACTAGACCATTGACAAAAGAAGAGCTCAAACTTAACCGAGCATATTGTCATGATGACGTTTATAACACGGCTTTGGTGTTCCAGAATACTAAGGACAGCTTTGAGGCCCGTTTTGGTCTTTGCCAATTAGCTGGTGAACCATTATCAAGTATGGAAAAGACTCAAGCTCAGCTCGCTGCTAAAATTCTAAAGGCTAGAAAGCTGACACCAAAAGAGTGGGATCAAGAATTTGATTTTGAATATGTTCAAGCTGTAAAAGATTATTTATATAAACATAAAGAGGTAATTGACTTTTTTGATAGTATTCGAGAGTCAAAAGATACATCTGCAAGTTTAGATATAGATCTATATGGTACAGAACATACGTTCGCGTTAGGTGGCTTGCACGGAGCTATACCAAATTATATTTGGTCTGGTGATAATGAATCAAAAATGGTGCATGCCGATGTTGGTTCAATGTACCCAACAATAATGATCGAATGGAGTCTACTGTCTAGAGCGATACCTGATCCTAAATTATATATTGAAATACGTGAGCGACGACTCAAATATAAAAAAGAAGGTAATTCGTTGCAACAACCATTGAAGCTGGTTCTCAACTCTACATATGGTATGTCTGGCGCTGGTAAACGAGAACAAGATAATTCTTATAAAACTATGTCTGATGTCTATGATCCTAGACGCATGCGCGAGGTATGTATCAATGGCCAATTGATGATCCTGCAGTTAATTGAGGACGTTTGCGAAACGTTGCCGAGGACACAGCTGGTACAGTCAAATACTGATGGTGTTGTCTTTAAAGTTAAAAATGAAGACTGGGACACATTTGATAAGATTGTCAAAGCTTGGGAACAAAGAACCAGAATGACAATGGAGTACGATTATACTACTGCACTTTATCAAAGAGACGTTAACAACTATATTGCGATCTTTGATAATGGTAAAATCGAGCGCAAAGGCGGCGCGGTTAAGGAACCAAAGATTATTGATAATGACCTTCCAATTGTAGCTGATGCCGTAGTCGAGTACTTTGTCAATAACGTTGATCCTGAAGAATATATATCTAAAGAATCAGATATGATGCGGTTTATGAAGACATACAAATTGTCAGGCAAATATAACCATGCTATACACAATAATGTGACATTGACTGACAAAGTCTATAGAGTATTTGCTTCGAAAGACGAGACTGACGATATTTTATATAAGTGCAAGCTAGACAAAAAACCTGAAAAATTTGCTAATTGTCCAGATCATTGCAAAATAGTGAACACCAATATTCAGGGTATGAAAGTACCTAACTGGCTAGATCGTCAATGGTACATTGATACAGCTTGGAAGAGAATAAACTCATTCTTAGGTTGCGAATAAAGCATTGTACATTTACCTCTATTTAGTGTATTATAATTATAGAAGGTATATTAAACGGAGGTAATTAAAATGTTAAAGATGATGCTAAATAATGAAGTAATTTTTGAAGGTACTGCTCGCGAATGTCGTAAAGAAATGATGAAACGCAATCTAAGCTATGTGCGTGAAACAAAAACAACGTTCTATGTTAGCGAAGAAATTTTTGCTGACTTTGGTAGCTTCTATGAGGAGGTATAAATGAAAATTAAGTTATTCAATGAAAACTGTGTGCCAGAGCGACAACATACTTTTGATGCTGGCCTTGATTTGAAAGCCGCTGAAACAAAGGTATTATTCCCAGGTGAAACCTATAATATGGGCTTAGGCGTCGGCATTGCTGTCCCTGAGAACCAGGTGGCATATGTTATCCCACGTAGTTCGATCGGGGTTAAGACACCACTTAGAATGAGCAATAGCATTGGTGTTATCGATGCCAAGTATACTGGCGAGATTCATGCTTGCTATACTAATATGAGTGATGGCACATATGTTATCCATGAGGGTGATCGAATCGCGCAGCTAGTTGTGCATGACATTCATATTCCTGATTTAGAATATGTAGACGAATTCGAACCAACTGAACGCAGTGACAATGGTTTTGGTAGTACTGGAGGCTATAATGAAAATTAATCGTATTACATTCAATAATTTAGATATTCCTGTAGAAGCTATGGGAAACTGTTACAACAGAAAATGTACTGAAAAGGGTCTAGAGCGAGCTGTGCGATCTGGTCACTTGTCACTTTTAGAACACACATGGGCAAGTGCTCATATTGAAGTGAGTCAAAAATTACTGGCTCAAGTTACTCGTCATCGCCATTTCAGTTTTACAGTTGAGTCTACAATTGGTAGTGACATGACTAACGTCGGTACTTATGACGGCTTCGACTATTGGCTAAACACCAAAATCAAAGAACAAACTGCAGCTTATGTTGAAGCAATGAATAAGGGTTATCCAAAAGAACAATGTGGCTATTTGCTACCATTAGGCGCTAATGTTAAGTTGACAATGACAGGTGATCTAAGAACTTGGTTCGAATTCCTACAAAAACGATTATGCCGACGAAATTCTAAAGAGTGCTTAGAATTGGCACTTGCTTTATATAAAGAATTTAATTTAGCATATCCTAATATTTTCAATGCTGACATGATGCGAATGTGTGAAGGCTGTCGAGAAACCTCTTGTAGCTGGACAGAAAAAGATCATCATGATCCTATTAGAAAGGTGTTATAATATGACTTTTATAACAACAATCGCAAATCAATTAAATAAGCCTACATCAGATATTTTAGATTTATGTAGCAAGTATCAAATAGAAGTTCATTATGACCAAGATGGTGAATGGATCTACGACGATCAAGCTGAAAAATTGTTGCAACAAGAATATGAAATGCCAACAAGATATAATTTCAGAGGCGTGCCTTGTCGCGACATTCAAGAGGCAATTCTAGGCGATAGTATGCAAGCCGCATGGATGTTCAATGTTCTTAAATATATTTATAGAGCCGGTTCAGTCGGCGACCTTGAAAAAGCAAAGACTTATTTACAATTCATTATTGACGATGCCAAAGAAAAGGGGTTGAGATACTGATGTTCCAAAAATCAAGTTTTATCAATACTGTTGGCGAATATGCATATGACTGTATGAACAGATATGACATGTTATTAAGAGACGAAACAAGCGACGCCGCAATTAGATTGACAACTCAATACGGTTCTATAATTGTGACAGAGGACACACTTGTTGCAACAGGTCAAGGCTTATGGAAACGAGCAGATGAGTTATATATTGGTGATAGTCTCAAGCACTATATAATGGGGCATGCTGTTATAACAAGCATCGAACAGATCAAAGAACCTCAAAATATGTTTAAAGTAGTCGACTGTAAAACAGGCTATTTGGTTATTGAAGGGTTTTACATTTCAGCTGACTGATATAAGGTTTACAACCCTATTTCAGTATGATATAATATTAATATAAAGGAGGTGATTTATAATGTGGGTCAAAATTCGTGATTTACTCGTTCCATTGATCTTGAACGAAAACGCATTGCGAGCTATGTGTGGCTTAGCTAAGTTAAATGAAGAAACTTCTAAAATTGTTGCAACAGCAATTATGGATGTCAAGTATTTCGTTGACACCAAAGACAAGCGCTATATTAATCAAGCAATTGACGAATTGCAAAAATTGATTAAATAGTGGGGGTGATCCATTATCTCGCGTCAACCATGGTTAGTTGATACTAAGAGGCAGCTAGCAAACTGCCTCTTATTTTTTTTTTGTTTACAATGTTGCAACGTTATGATATAATAATAGTATGGAGGATGTATCATGCACAATATAGATCACACCATTATATTGAGCGTTGTTATTTCATTCCTTTCGTACTGTTTTGGAGTTGTTACGCCACAAATAGAAATGCTATTATGGTGTATTTGTCTTGACATCTTTGTTGGGACCTTAGCTAGCTTTATCAACCCTAAGCTAATGTTCAATAGTCGCAAGATGTTCAAAGGCATAACAAAGAAAATTGTTCTACTATCTTTGGTTGCGTTCGCACATCATCTTGATATTATGATGAGCACCGAAATGATAGGACTAAGCACATGCTACTTCTTTATTATTAATGAAGCTATGAGCATATTAGAAAATAGCGTAAAGTGTGGCTTAGATGTACCCCCGATTATCAAAAACTCACTAGAACAGTTAAAGGAGATGACAAACAATGACAACAAAAAACGTTAAAAATGTTCTTGACTGTATCGGCTTTATTACAACGATCGTATGCATCTCCGCTGTACCATATATGTGCAAATGGTTACTGGCGGCATATATCATATATTTGTTTTCGATATGGTTAGGAGACGACGAGGATCACGATTAGTGGTCCTCTTTTATTATGTCTAAATTACATGCAAGTATGACTTTTATATATTTTACTTTATGCTGCAAAAGTAGTATTATAATTATAGAGAATGAATCACGTATTAACCAAAGGAGATTATAAAAATGAAAACTATGAAACAATTACAAGCAGCATTGAACGAAGTAAATAATACAAACGACATTAAAGTAGTAAAAGAATCTGGCTACTACATCATCAAATGTGGCGGTTATGAAAGCGAATTTTGCTACACTTTAAAAGAATTAGTTAAAGAAGTTGCAGCAAAAGAAACAATCAAAATGACTTTTAACCGTTGGACAATGAGTGGTATTAAAACAACTACAATCAAAGGAGTTTGCTAATATGTTTATTGAATATAATGCCAACCCTTTTAAAGCAAATATAGGTGACTGCATGATCAGAAGTATCTCACTCGCTTTAGATATGAATTATATGGACGTTTTTGATGGTCTAATAAAAATAGTTGATGAACGAGGCTGGGAACTAGATGAGATGCGAACCGGTATGCAGTTCTTGCTTGACCATGATTGGGAATATGTAGAACCGATCAGCAAAATAACTGTCAGTAAATTATCTAAAGAAATTAAGTCTCCAATGGTCGCTATTTGCAAAGGTCATGCGACATACCTTGACGGTAATGGCAATATACTTGACACTTGGAACCCAGGCAGATATAAAGTAAAGTATGGCTTCATGAAACGCATAGATGAATGACAACAAAGCATTGTACTTTGTTTGCTGTTTATGGTATTATAATTATAGAAGATATATTTGTTACAACAAAGGAGATCAATATTATGTATGAAATTATTTACAACGGCGAAGTAATTGACACAGCTAAAGACACTTATGAAGCTTGTGAGCTTGTTAAAGAATATCGCATTGCTTTTAAGTCTGGCAATATTTGGTATAGACGAGGTGATAAATAATGTGGTACTACATAACAGAAAATCAGATTTGTGTCTATGCTACAAACAGCATTAAAGAGGTTAACGCTTGGCTGGCCAAACGGCAAAAAACTATAGTATCAATTAGCAATAATGTGTATCATGAATTTATTATCGAGGTGAAATAAAATGGAATTTATAACAGACATCTTAAGCCGCAACATGAGTTTGAAACAAGTATGCCAAAAATATGGTATTGGTATGGACGATATATTAGAACGCTATCATCAAGAACGTGCTAAATTTACAGATGAGGAGATCGATGAGGTGATGCAGAATGTCTACTATAAACAAGTATGATTATCTGAGTGGAAAACTGTTGCAACAATATAGCTCAATTTCAGAAGCAGCTAAGGATAATAACCTGACTTATGTGTCTGTGCTCAAACAGTTGCAACAAGATATGCTCAAATATCCACGGCATGACCACTATTTTGGCTATAAACCTAAAAAACGCTGGGTGATCAGGTGCTATGATAACGAGACCAGATTATTATTAGGCACATATAAAAATATACAAGATGCAGCCAAAGCGACAGCAGTCAACTGGCAACATATTGGCTGGCAAGTTCGCCGCGACATTGATTTCAATAAGCGATATATGGGCTGCACAAGTTTATGGTTTAGACGCGAGGTGATTGATAAATGATTGATTATATGAAACTGTTGCAACAGACTCAAAATATTTGGCTGAAGGGTGATCATGAAAATATTAAATTTATTAGATATATTCTAGACGAGCTACAAAATCTATGGTGCATCTATATTGATGATACTAGATATGCAGATGCAGCTTTCGAAGACGCCTTTCATATCCTTTTGTTTGATGTTCAAGAATGTGAAGAAGTCAATGAATAGATGCAAACTAAGCATTGTACAAAGGCCTCTGTTTATGGTATTATAATTATAGAGAATGAATCACGTATTAAACGGAGGATATAAAAATGATGATTAAAGCAACTTTTGAAAACGGCAAAACTGATATGTTCCCTATGACTACAGGCGTTTTTGTTAACGCTAACAATGAGCTTAAAAAAGCTTGTAACTTAGTTGCTGGTGACATCTACATGGGCAACAAGATCATCAATGTAGAACGAGCATAATATAATGTATATTAAAAGAAACGGGGTACTTAAAATGAAAAAATCTATGAAAATTGCAATTGGCGTTATTATGGGTTGTATGGTTATTAATGGTTGCATGAGCAACAGCGCACCAAAAGAGAGTAAACCAGCTGTACAACAAGAACAACAACAAAAGACACAAAGCGAGATAGCATATGAAAAATTTGAAAATGTTCAAATGCGCTCTAGTTATGATCAAGTAAAACAAGTTCTCGGTGTTGAAGGCACACCAACAGCAAGCAACACTATCGGCAACCTAACCACTGAAGGTTATGATTTTAATGTTAATGGTGTTCATATGCATTTGCAATTCCAAAACGGTGAATTATCTATGAAACACATTAATGGTGGTCATAAAGCTAGTAAAAATGTTACTTTGGAAAAATATAATAAAGTACAAGTCGGTATGACATATGCTCAAGTTAAACAAATTTTTGAATGTGATGGCTCCTTAAGCTCCGTACAGCAATATAGTTCTGGTACTAAATTTGTATTTGTGATGTGGCGTAACGCTGGCGGCGGCTTTGCTACAATTCAATTTGATGGTGACGGTAACGTAAAGGGTAAAGTACAAGCAGGCTTGCACTAATATCGAGGTGGTATAATGTTATATGTATTTGTAGACAATGAACAATGCCATGTATATTATGCTACATATGATGAAGATTCAGCAAAGAAGCTCCGCGAAAATGTAGACACTAAATTAGTTGCTAGATACTGGAATGATGTTGAGATTTATGAGGTAAAAGAAGACTATGACTATTAGTTGTATACGTGAGCGAGTGCTCATATTAAAGAAGCTATGGAACAGATACCATGATAACAAACATTGTGGTATTTTGTTGCAACAACTAAAATCAGATATTATTTTCTTTTGTGGCGAGAAGATACCAGATGAGCTACAAACTGAAATTGATGATTTACAAAAGGAGATTTATAACTATGATAACTAACAATGAAGATTTTGCTGCATACTTAACAAATAAAGGCATTCCATGTACCTACCTGGTCAATGCTCCTGCGGTCAATATCGATGATCTTGCTGTTCTGTTTACGACTGATTGTCATGCCCTTAGTACCTGTGGCAACAGATTTCAAGATAGCAAAAAAGAAGACTTTAAGCGTGAAGCTGATCACTTGCTAAACTGGCTAGAACGTTGCAACAAAGTGATCATGATTTCGAATGTTATCAAGCTAGGGACTCCTTATATGGCTAAAAATTTTGAAACGTTGCAACGAAGATATGACAAGCTAGACATCAAAAAGCAGATCATTCATACTAAAGATATTGGATCCTTATTGGTGCCGCATCGTGTGCAGCTACGATATAAAAACGTTCGACCTATTGACTTTGATATTGTTGCAACAGATAACATTGAAGATCCTCAATATATTTGGGTCGACAAACGTGGCAACGTCAAACGGCAACAAGTGCACTATTTGAACTGCATCAATGCTAGCGACGACACAGAAGAGCGAAGAAAGCAGCGCTACATACCTGAATATAGTTTATTTTCTCAGCTTTACAAAAAATTGTATCTATGATATAATTAATATGTGGACAAAGCAAAATTTAGATCCTCTCAACAATGGAAGAACAAACGAGCTGAGATATTGCTGAGAGACAATAATCAATGTAAAATCTGTGGCAACAAAAACGAGTTACAGGTGCACCATATCTATAGTCTAGACAATCACCCTGAAATGAAACTAGAAAATAATAATCTCATAACGTTGTGCACAAGTTGTCACCATGACGTACATAATCAGGTATACAGCTCGATATACTTGATCAACAAAATAAAATGAGACACAAAGGACCATGAATAGTGGTCCTTTTTATTATTCTAATTAAGCATTTTACAAAGTAGCCTACTTATGGTATTATAATTATAGACGATATGTTACTTATGGAGGTACAAACAAATGACTAGAAGACAAGCATTAGAAGACCTATTCCTTGCGGTTAGAAAATATTTGATCAATGAAGGCCGCAGCGAACAAACTGCACATATTGTTGCAACAGCAATGTGGAATAAATGTGCTGACAATGATAAAATGACAGTTAAAGACATCAAAAGAGTACGAGATATATTTATACAATAGGAGGAGTAATCATCTATGATAAGAGTTAGACAATATATAAAAATATATAATCGATACTCATATGCCGATATAAAACAACGAGCATTTGCTAAAATATTAGAGTATGTAAATAAGAGGTATTATAATGTACTTTAGAAAGCAACAATATAGAAAACTATATAAGAATAAGAAAGCTAGAAATAAATTCTTTTTTATATTATTGGAGGTACTCTATATATGAAACATATTTGTACTAACTGCGGTCGAATAGTAGACAACGACCATGTCTGTCCTAATAAACCAAAGGACACCAGAAAGAAACAGATCAGCGCTGATAGTAGATGGCGAAAAATTAGACAAGAGGTGCGAGAGCGAGACCTTTGCTGTCAATTATGTTTGCATGAAGGGGTGTATAGTCCTGGTCAAGAAGTTCATCATATCATACCAAGAGAAGCAGATGACGCTGATCAAATGGTTTTCAATGTTGATAACTGCATCTATTTATGCCGAGATTGTCATCATAGAGTACATAATGACGGTTGGAAAAAGTATATTAAATTATTTAGAAAGCTGATCAAAAAATAGGTTTACAAAAATAAATAGTAGTGGTATAATAATATTGTTAGTACAAATGGTAGTACGTAAAGGAGGCAATATGACACTTAAAAACTTTTGTGACTGGGCTTTTTATGGCAAAAAGACTGACATTCTAAAGCCAGAAGAAATATATATTTGTTACTTGATATGGTGCAAACTATTTAAAGTAACACCAATGAAGAAATTTGAGTTTATCGAAATGTGGGGAAGATATGAAAACTGAACGGATCAGCATTAGAATCACTGAAAAGAAAAAACAAAAATTTATAGAAATGGCAAATCGCAGTGGTATGACGTTAAGCGATTTTGTTGTGACAATAGTCAATGAGTGGTGTGATGATCATATGACGCTTGATGAAGTGTTGCAACATTATAACGTAAAAGATATAAATAAGATAAAACAATTCCTTATGGTTAACTATGATCAAAAGGAGGCCTAAATGAGCAAATATTGTATTTTAAAAGCTATACAAAAAGGAGAAGGCAAATATAGCTATAAAAAATTATTTGACACCGACAACGAACCAACAAATGAAGATACCTATGGCGAGTATTTAGGTGACAACGTCGTCCTTGATATTGACAACCATATTTCAGAAGCTGTGGTTGACAAATGGCTTGATTATTTTGGTGTTGCAACACAAGTAGACAGAACAGCACATGGGGCTCATTATTGGTTTAAGCGTCCAATTACTGGCGACACGCAATCATGTAAGCACTTATTATGTGGCATTAGAGCTGACTACCGCTGCAAAGAGTGGATCACTAGAAAACGTGATGGTGCAGTCTACCAAAGAGAAAATGAAGGTGTTATCGCCGATTATCCTTGGTTTATGAAAATTGTTAGTGGCTCAAAAGTTAAAGCCGAAGAATGTTGGCTTGATGATCCTAAATTGTCTAGAAATGACAGTTTGCGGAATGCCATGCTAATGATGAATAAATTTGTCGATGACATTAGTGAGCATATCAAGCTGCTCAACACCTTGACGTTAGCATCACCATTGCCAATTGACGAATTAGAAAATACTATCTTGCGCAAAGAGAGCATCCAATATTGTGATGATCATGCTGACGACACTGAGAACGAACTAAATAAAGTATGCATGGCACTTATGAGCGAGTATCACATTATAAAACATAATGACGAGCTGCTATATTTCGATGGAGAGATCTATGCACCATTTACTCAAAAGGCGCGACAACTTATGGCGCGAGGACTTGCTAAGAATCCAACTGACCGATTCAAAAAGGACGTGCTGCAAAACATTAGCGACTATATTGACGAGTTTGATGGTGATGTGAATGTCGGCTCATATGTAGCATTTAATGACTGTCTATATAATACTGACGAACATAAATGTGAACCATTCAATGAAAATATTGTTGTAACAATGAAGCTAAATTTTGATTATCCTGTCAATGCTGATCAGCCTAACATGGTAGATGAGATTATAAATAAGTTACTTTGTTGCAACGAAGATGACATCAACACATTTTATGAGTATATTGGTTATTGCTTAACTAGAAATATGAAACTTGAAAAAGCGCTCATGCTAAACGGTAACGGTCAAAATGGTAAATCAAGCGTGCTGAACTTAATTGAATACACATTTAAAGGTTGTTGTACCCAATTGCCATTTAAAAAGTTATTTGCTAAGAATGGCCTACAGATCATTGCCGACAATTTCTTTGTATATGCACATGAGATGACTAGTGACTATATTAAAGATGCGACAACATTTAAAGAGGTATTATCTAATAATGCGATCACAGTAGAAGACAAATTTGTAAAGCAACATGTAATATCAAACTATAATTGCAAATTCATTTATGCAAATAATGGTGCAACAAAAATGGACGCTTCTTGTGTAAAAGCGATCAATCGTCGTTTGTTGCATTTACAATTTGACTATGACTTGCGTCGAGATAAGTATGATGCCTACTTTGAAAAGAAATGGTTAACCAAAGAAAATGCTGAACGTTTACTATACTTAGGACTTGAAGGTCTAAAATCGTTGCAACAACGAGGCGAGTTCAAATTGTCTGATCGTACCAAAGAAGCTAGCGACAGATACTTAATGAGTATGGACAATGTCAAGCTATGGTTCAATGAGTATGATGATAGTATCTTATATGAAAAAGTAGACGAATGTTATAAAAAATATAAGTGGTACGTTGACAATGACACCAATACCAAAAAAATATCTAAAGAGAAATTCAAAGAAAAAATTTGTGAGCTGGCAAATGCAAAAGTATCGCGCCAAAATGATGAGGCTAACAAGCGAGACTACTTTTTTGTGCCAATAGATCTGAACACCAAAGCCAAAAAATAGACTCGAGGAATGTCAGAGGAATGTACGAACTTTTGGAATATATCTAAAAAACTAGTAAAACTAGATGCAAATATATAGATGTTAATCAATAATAGTTATTAATTAAAAAAATAGCTGAAAAACTTCGTACATTCCTTAGCGCTTATGAAGCTAGTTATTACTTATCTTTTTTATATAATAGGAATGTCTAAAAATATAATTTAATTAATATAAGAAATATAATAAGGAAAATATATATATGCTATATAATAAAATAATAGAGAAGTAATTTTCGTACATTCCTTTGTCACTATTTAACCTCTGTTTTTGGTAGATAGTCATCCTTAATATGGCTATAATATATTGTACAGCTGATCTTGATTATGATATTATAATTATAGAGATTGTAGTAACATTTTAAATGCATTATTACATTACCTATAATCTATATACGTTTATGATTAAAAACGCGATACAGGCACGATTTAATGAGTTTTAGGACTATTCTAGGAGGTATGATATATGACTGAATTAGTTGCATTATTTAATATATGCTGGATCGTATTTAC
>CYGL01000154.1_pt1 | contig 36787 bp, 47 predicted proteins | sample 485531 | NCBI WGS metagenome assembly CYGL01 (sample SAMEA3497897, study PRJEB9818) | human gut metagenome | reverse complement strand
GTAGAGGCTAATGATGATACCTGATCTGATGATACAGAACTTGACTCTCCTGAGTTACTTACCGCTGGGCTTGATGTCTTTTCTTTATCTTTGTCTTTTTGTTTTATCTCTGTTGCCTCTGTGGTTTCTGGTCTTGTAATATCTTGAGAAGAATGTGTTTCTGTGACTCCTGTTGATTTGTCTTGTTTTACTAATTCTTTGATATCTTGATTTTTATTGTCTTTAATTTGTTCTATTTGATTTAAGTTTTTTGTGGTTTCTTCTTGTTGTTTTGTAATTTCGTTTAGCTTTTCTATTTCAGAACTAGAAACTACAGAAGAGTCCTTAGAGGCGTCTTCATTAGCATATAAATCTGCTAATTCTTTATATCTCCCTTTTTGTTCTAGTGTTTTGACTTTTTTGTCTCTTCTGAATTTCTTGTTATACTCTTCTTTTTGTTGTTCTAGAAAATCAAACTCACTCTGATCTAGATTTTGCTTTTCTTTTAGTTTATTATAGACGTGATTAAATTCTACTTGTGAAAGATCTTTATTAGTAATATCTTTCTTTAATTCAGAGTCTATCTTTTCTTTTGGGTCTATACCAAAAAATCCCTTGATTTTAGACACAATACCCTTAGACTCTTGTGGCTTTTCAGTTAATTCTATGTTCTTAAACTTCTCTTCGGTATCTCTTTTCTGTTCTTCTAATGAGATGTCCATTGGGTTATTAAAATCTATGTTTATAATACCCTCTGTGGATTCTTTAAGATTATTCAGAGTTGTTTGGGCTCTTTGGACTTCTTTAATATCTTTTGGATCTGTAGAAGAGCTTAAAAGGCTTATTTGGTTTAGCTGAGCCTGTGCCTTTTTTCTTATTATGTTTTTCCACCTTTGTTTGTTTTCTATATCTACATCTGGATCGTTTAGGTAATTATATAAGTCTTCTTTACTAGAAATTACCCCTTCAGAAGAAAGACCTAAATGGTATTCTTTTGATGGTTTTATCTGTTTTTGACTTAGCTCTTTTCTTCGGTTTTCAGCTAATTCTAGAAGTTCTTTTTGTTTTTGTTCTTTAGAATTAGAATCTAAGCTAGAATTAGCTTTATCAAATGTTTGATTTTTATATTGTTCTATTTTTAGCTTATCATTATCAGATAAGACTTTTGGGTTATTGGCTTTTGTAGTTTCAGAATTAGAATCTTCTCCGAAAAAATAATCAATACCTGTTTTTACGACGGCAGCGACAGGTAATAGCCAAGAGCTCTCATAGGTATTTTCTACCTTTTGAGATAGAAAAGACATCTTTTCTTTTAAGTTTAAATTAAATCCAGAGCTCTTTTCTGGTTCTGGATTATCATTATTGTCTTTGTCTTGTCTAGATGTTCTTTCAGCGTCTTGTGAATGAAAGACTCTCTGTTCTATATTTTCTAAAAGATCTTCTATTCTGTCTATTGATTTGTTTTGTTTTAAAATCTCTGAATTTAATTGACTTTTGAATTCTCCTAACTCATTAAGGGAGTTTTCAGTCTTAGAGGCTGGGGCAGGGTTAATAATTTCTTTAGACTTTTCAGAATCTTTAGAATCTTTAGACTTTTCAGAGTCTTTAGATTCTTGTGTAGGCTCTTGTTCTAAGTCTTCTTGTTTAATATCTGTTTCTTTGTCTTGTTTATCTATAGAAAAATTAGAATCTTTTGTTTTGTAATTATCCTTTTGTTCTTTTTTCTTGATATTAAGAGCATTAGAACCTGATTTAGATTTTCTGTATTTTTCTATAATGGCTTTTATAGCTTTGTTCTTTTTCATTGGTTCCTCTGTCTATTCTTATTTTTCTCTTCTATTGATTTTTTAAGAAGATAAAAGAATATATCACGCTCTTGTATATTCATTTTGTCAATTTCAGTTATATTATATCCACCGAAGAACATCATATTATGATACAAATTATATATGCTGTCCACTGAATGTTCGCTGGATATTTTTATAAAAAATCCATTGGATCCACTGAATCAAAAGTAACCCTAGTCGTCTTTTTACAAATAGGGCAAGTAGATTCTGTATAGACTTCTAGGTGTCCTTTGATTTTGAAGAATTCATAATAAAGCTTTTTAAACTTAGATACTTCTACACTATCAAAGAATTCTTTTATTTCTTCAAATGTAAATGATTTGAATTCTTGGTCTTTGTATGTAACTGATTTTATACAAGCTAAAAATTCTAGATATTTCTGTTCTGTAAGATCTTTTTCTTCTAATACTTTTAATAATAATTCTTTTGATACTATTTTTCTGAATTCTATTTTTATGTCTTTGTATTCTATTGTTTGTTCTTGATTTAATTTTGATGGCTCTAAGTGAAGTAAGTCTTCTAATTCTGTTGTTTTACTAATAGTCCTTTGGCACCCTGTTTCTCCAGAACACAAATAATTGAATTCTAACTCTGGATTAACACTTAAAGCTCTCATTTTAAAAGACAGATATTTAAACTCATCTAGAGTCATTGGTTTGTATTCAATATTTGGCAAAATCATATTTTTGGCTAAGTCAATAAAAGATGTATTATCATTCTTAATACTGATGAATTTTCTTTCTTCTAAAGATGTCCAAGGACGACATTTTATATCTAGATCTCCTACCTTTAATTCAAAGTCGCTTATATCATATTTCATCAAGAATCCCTTTTATAAAATATTTAGTTTAAAATAAATAAATAATTCTTAAAAAGTTTTAGAATGATATATTACCACAGGACTATTGAAAAATACATAGTTGGCTTATTGAATACTTTTAGCCAAATAAAATTACCTATTTTTAACAAAAATGGTAAAGTCACAAAAGAAATTACAGTCCCTATATTCTTTGGATCAAGAGATAAATCTTACCAAATGAATAATACTAATAAAAACTTAATTCAAGGTAATTCATTAACACTACCAAGAATGAATCTTCAATTACTCAGTCTTTCAAGAGCTGGTCAAAGAGATACATCTAAACATAGTGTTATAAACATCACAGAAAAAGAAAACAATAAAGACAAAAAAGTATCTTTTCAATTCAATTCAGTTTCTTACGATTTTCAATTTTTATTACAAATAGAAACAAGAACATTAACAGATACACTAATAATTCTAGAATATATTACTCCTTTATTTCGTCCTACTTACACAATACCAATTTACGAAGTAGATATTCAAAAAGAACCGACATCTGTAATAGTAGAGCTTAGCTCAGTAGATCTAGAGATTCCAAATGAATTCGAAGATGAAGAAATAAGGATTATTAAAGCTAATTTACAGCTTAATTTACGAGGTAATATTTACTTACCTGAAAAACAACAAGAAGTAATTAAGAAACTTAGACTATACTTAAATGAATCAGTCTATAAAAACTTTAATAATTCTCTAAGCTTTTACAATTTAGAAGTAGCTAATTACGATAAAGAAAACAATACATACGATTTAGCTGAGTTTTCATCAGAAGATTCTGAGTTAATAGACACTATAAAAGAACACGAGGGGCATAAAGGGTGGTAGAACAAAATGTCGATCAATATCTAGCTAAGTTTAATAATTTAGCCCAGTCTTTTAATCTAACTACAAAAGAGATGGAGGACAATATAAAGGTAAAAGTAAAAGAGATTGAAAACGCTAATGTTCTAATCCCACAAGAAGACTTGATAAATGTTTCTAACTTGACTTCTGATTTTCAAGTGATGCGACAGACTCTATTAACTAATATCCAAAGTGCTCAGACTCTTCTATCTCAATTCAGTCAGGCTATTATAATGGAGGGAGTAGATATTAAGCCACAATTATTATCAGCCTATTCTGAATTAAACGAATCTTGTAATTCAGGCATAAAACTCTTATCTGATATTTACAAAGGGATAGCAGATACTCATCTTAAAATCAAAAAATTACAAGAAATTGTTAGCGATCCTGAAGAAAAGAATATTTCTAATAATCTAATAATAACTGATACTAATGAATTACTAAAAAAGATATTAGAAAAGAAGTCATAAAATAACATAAGTGATTTAACCGCTCTAGAGAGCTCTAGAATAGCGATTAGAGTCTAGACTTATACTTTATTGCTCTAGACTGTTTTGGGCTATTCTGGATCGTTCTAGAGAGTTCTAGAGTGGTTTTTAGAAGTTATATTTCATCAATAGAATTAGCTGTATCTTTATCATCTCTGATTTTAATAAATCTTGGTAAGAATAAGCTGTATTCGTCTTTGTCTTTAGATTTTATAATATCGTTATATTTTACTTCTATTATTTTGCCTAAAAATCTATTACTGACTTCTATATAAGACTTAATTACTTTTACTTCTTTTTTACCAGAGCTTAGATCGTAAGTTAATCCTCTGTCTTCCATAGTAAGCCCTGTTCCTACGCTCACGACTATTTTATTGTCTCTAGATATACATTTTAAAGATCCTAGTCCCTCTGAGAAATCTCCCTCCCCTTTTTCAACTGAATAGACTAAAAGATCCACGGTCTTTTCTGCTTTTAACTTTACTTGATTTTTACTTCTTTTATTTTCAAATAAAGAAAATGTGTTTTTCAATATAGTCCCTTCAAGCCCCTGCTCTATCATCTCGTCAAAGTGTCTAAAAGCCTCTTCTCTAGAATTTACAATTAAAGACGGTATTACTTTAAGAATAGAGTTATTAAATAAGCCTTTTAGAATCTCAAATCTTTCTGAATACTCTTTGTTATCTACAGACTCTAAAGAATCGTTAAGTTCCACAATATCCCAAGCCTGAATAACTGCCATTCTTAGCTCTTTATCACTTGCTGTGTTTTTCAATATCTTATTACAAATACCATTAGAAGTTTTACGATCTAACATTTCGTCGTTTTCATAACAAATCATTTCTCCGTCAATAAGAATTGTTTTGTCTGTTTTGATGTCTAGTTCTTTAAAAGCCTTTTCTATATAAGGATTGATAATTTCTGTTCCGTTTCTAGTGAATAACTTTACTCTGTTTGAATTAATAAAAGTCAATACTCTCATCCCATCAGCTTTTAATTGTGAGAATGCCGGATACTTAATACTGCTGAGTGTTTTCTCATTCATAGGACTAGCTAACATACAAGGGATTTCTGGTATTAATCCGGGATATACTTTATTCAATAAGGCTTTATTTACACCACACTTAGCATCTCTTTTAATTAGTCTTATAATAGCATCAGGTTGTTCTACATTACTTAAAATATGTCTAAGACTTTCAATAGCTGAGTTTCCAGTAATGTTTCTAGATCCAAATTCTAATTCTATAAAATCTAGAGCTTTTTCTAGTGAGATATCTTGACTTTCTAGAGTAAAGGTAGGGATTTTCTTAATACCAAAAGAGATTGTATTATCATAACATAATTTGAACCATCTTTTTTGTAAAGAGGTTATGTTTTGTAAGATCTTTATCTTTTCATTACTAGAATTTGTATTTTCTAGAGATTCTAATAGAGTTTTCATCTTTTCTCCTTTTGTTCTTTTTAAATTCTGCCGTATTATAACTAAACTTAGCTTAAAGATAACTTAAAATTAATATAGGCGATTTAACCACTCTAGAACTATCTAGAACAGCGATTAAGTTCTATACATATACTTTATTGCTCTAGAGAGCATTGGGCTATTCTAGATCGTTCTAGAGAGTTCTAGGACTATAATTAAAGCCCAGTAAAGATTAACTAAAAATTAATTTCTTTATATCACGGGTATATTTCTTTTTTAATAAAGATAGTTCTTTTTTAGATAAGGGCTGATTTAATTTTTGATATTCATCAATGGCATCGTTAAAGACATCATTTATCAATCTAGCTGTATCTTGTGGTAGATTATATATCTCTTTGCTCTTAACAGCCTCTATTCTATTAATATTAATATATCCATCAAAAGAAATAGAGCTTATTTCATCAAAAGAAATAGGATTAGATTGTTTTTTATGAGATTTTATCTCTAAAAAGCTTTGATGTTTCTTTTTAATAATAACTCTATGAACACCTAGATATTTGTCTTCTTCGGGCTTAATTATAATTCCCTCGGCTTTACTAGAATTACCACTTTGAGAGCTTAGGGTTGAAATAAAATCATTATCAAAAGACAAAGCATCTTCTAAAGAAAGATTTTCAGCTAACAAAGGCACCATTTTGTCCTTTAGAGTTTCTTTAAGCTCTTTTAAGTTCAAAAATCTCTCTTGTTCTAGGTCATAAATGTCAAAGAATAGAATATTTGGGTTATCTAAATTAGAATATTTTATTCTTTTTTGTATTTTATTCCCAAATATCTCCCCATAGATGATGAATGATTTTAAATTAATAGATTTTAAAAAATCTTTTAGGTCAATAGAATTAATACCATAGAAGTCATTGCTAGCTTCTCCATTTCTAGAATTAATTGCTAATATATTTCCATTGTTCACACATATGGACAGGTTAGCTCCGTCTAGCTTTTCAGTAATATAGAAATCACAATTAAGACTTTTAGCTTTATCAACGAAGTCTTTTTGATAGTGATTAGTAATTGACGGATACTTTAAGAAAGTATTCATTTGTTCTCCTTTAATTAAGGTAATATAACTAAATTAAACTTAAAGATAACTTAAAATTAGTAAGAATATAGAATTGAATGTTCTCATTAGTCTTGTTTTAAAAAGACTAATGAATTAATATTTTATATTATTTTAGCCACTTCGATCAATTCAGTATAGCCATTATCATTATAAGTATAAACTATCTGGTCGTTTATTATAGTAAGCCCACTAATATCACTAGCATTCAAATATAGATTATGTCTATAATTTTCTAGAAATTCAGCCAGCTCTCTAGATACTTCAATATCTAAAATTGAGACGTGGGATGGTCTATCATCTGAGTGATCAGTAATAATAGCCATTTTTCTATTATTGTCGAAGACTTCTGTTATATTGTCATTAAAATTCTGATAAGATTGAGTTCTAATCATATTTGCTCCTTTTTATGTTTAAGTTTTCTAGTGTAGTGTTTTTTGCTTTTAACGACTTTTGTGTTTAAGCTTATTTCTCTTGTATAAGCCTTTTTAATATTAAAGTCTCTCATCTTTTCTCCTTTTGGACTTTTAAAATTCTGCCGTATTATAACTAAACTTAGCTTAAAGAAAAATAAAATTAACGACTTAACCAAAGCCAACATAAAAAAGGAGCAAATAAAGGTAAAAATACATAATACCATTCTATATTAATTATATTATAAGATTTTAAAATAATTAATACAGAAACAATAGAATACAGAAATAGTCTTCTTTTCATAAGGTATCCTTTTTAGCTATTTAAAAAGGATCCCATTAAAAATATTACTTCTTAAACACTTGAATGTCGTGTTTAGATATATACTTGTTTCTATCTACCTCTGGTGTCCTATATGCTTTTAAATTATTAAAGTATATCTCTACATCTTTTATAGATCTAGAGCTATCTGTATAGTTCTCCCAACCCAACCTAGTTATTCTTATTGGTGTATCAAAAGTAATAACAATATCTACTTTTTCTGTTCCCTCTTGGGAGCTTAGATTGCTAAACATATTCCAAGAAGTGCCTTGATCAAAAGCATTAGACATTTTATAACTATAACCATAAGGATTAGCTTTTGTTTCAGCAGTAGCATTAACCCCGTTAAGTTTAAAAGAGCATTTATTATGTCCTTCATCTACTACATCTGTAATAGGTAGTAAAGTATCGTTTTGATAAAAAAAGTATTTTCTTTGGTGGTAACAACCACCATAAGAACTACCTATAACATAAGGTCTTATCTTAATCACACTTACTTGATAAACATCCCCATTATTATAGAATTGCTTACCACCTTTTTGAGCTACCATAAACTTCTTAGGCTTTATGAATTCCATAACACAACTCCTATATCCATTTCAAAATCTAATCCTGAGAGTAAAGTATTAGTTCCTTTACCAACTAGCTTATAATTCAAATCTAGGACATTATCATCTACTGGTTTATCACTGCTAGCTAGTATTTCATACTCTCCAAAGATATAGTTTGTAGAGTGTCCCATACTACTCATTTTGTATAACCTTACAGGAGTCTCAAATACAAAGTATATACCCCATTTTGGATTCTCAGTATATAAGCCATCTATGATACATCCATTTTGTCCTGGAGTAGGGTTATTGAATAGATTCTGAGTAGTATATGAGTTTAGAGCACCGTCTGAATAAAGACTTTTATACTTCATAATAGCTTTACCAGTAATAGTTCCATTCAGCTTAAAAGCACATATTGTCTTATCATTGTCCCCATTTGGATATGTAATGTCAGTAATAGTAGCTGGCTCACCTGTTTTAGATAACCAAAACTTTACATTCTTCATAGCCCAGTGTGTAGAGTGATCACCTATCTTAGTTCCAGCTCTAAAATGATATACATAAAACTTCTTTTCATTTATATACATCTTATTATCTTTTCTAGCTATTTTATAAATCATTTTAAATCCTATTTGAACGCTATGAAGCCATTTTGAGATGGTTCAACTTGGTAAGGTCTAAGACTTCTTTTTATATTCTTACAGTAAGTTGTATTAACAAAAGAAGTCCCTCCATAAGATGGTTGTGAGTCAGACATATTACCACCTGAGTAACCAGCTCCACCTCCACCACCATTGTAGGATTGTCCTCCACCTGGAAATCCTCCATATGTGGTATCACTTGTCTTAGCTGTTCCTTTCTTAGTTAGAATACTAGCTAAGCCTAGTCCAGAATAAGGTCCAGTCCCCCAAGGATCTACACCATCATTAGTATTCTCACCATCAGTGAATTTAGCATTTAAAGGACAATCATCTACAGACACATCATTTACAGTATCGTGATTCTCATCCCATCTACCTGCCCCTCCTCCAGCAATAGCAATAAGATCCACTTTCTTATTTACAGCACTAGCTGTGTATTGTCCAGTGTCTTTTACGATGAATAAGGCACTAGCTCCACCACCTCCACCACCATAATCAGAAGCATCGTTACAAAAGCCAGTATTACCAACTAAGGCTAGTAATATATCACCAGCAACTAAATCACAATCAAATTCTAATCTAGCACCTCTACCGCCTTTGACTAATGCTTTATTAGCCTGAGTTCCAGCAGAGCCTCCATCGGCTCCCTGAATAGTGATTTTATATGTTCCAGTTGTAGGGACTGTGTATTGTTGACAGCCCCTAGCTGGAGCTGTAACTTTACCTTGTAGTGGAGTATTAGCATACTTCTCATCAATCTCAGTCTGATCCATACCCCATTGGTAACCACCAGTCCCTGCTACTCCTAGATCACTTAATGAAGTAGGGGATACAAAAGTGCTTTTAATAGAAACATAATCAGCTAAGAATAGATATTCTCCACTGATTTGAGCTAACTTGATATTAGAATAATCTATCATCCTTGTCCTTTCTTATTAAGCTTTGGCGAGTGATGTTTAACTTCTGTTCTATTGTTTCTATTCTGTTAATTATATCTTGTAGATTAAGGACTGTTAAATCAGCTTTCTTGACATATTGTTCTGTATTTAAATGTGTATTGAATGTATTTAACTCGTCTTGTGTTGGAAACTTCGTTAAATCTAATTCTGTTAAATCAGCTTTCTTGACATATTGTTCTGTATTTAAATGTGTATTGAATGTATTTAACTGGTCTTGTGTTGGAAACTTCGTTAAATCTAATTCTGTTAAATCAGCTTTTGTAAGTCCATCAAAAGAATAGATATCTTCACCTATTGGAATTTCTAAATTAGAAAATAATTTCTTAGCCATATTATATCCTTTATATTTGAGCTGGGGTTATGCCTTTAAGGGTAAAAGTTTTAGTATCTTCTGCCCAAGTAGCAGTAATACCACCTCCAACTTGTCCTATCTGATCTTTCTTTAGATATTGTTCTAGTGTAGTAGTTAAAGTTGTTTGTTCTACTTTATTCCCTAGCTTAGTAGTAACTTCTTGTTTATATGTTTCTAGAGCTGTTGTATCTACCTTAGCGTTTAGTTTAGTTTCTAAATCAGTAGTAGTAGTATAATCAGCTAGCTTAGTTGTTAGATCAGTATTAGATACAGCATCTACAAATAATCCATCTGTCTTTTTAACAAGCTTATTGTTAGCCTCTGCTGAGATATTCACATTTGCTTGATTTAACTCTGCTTTTGTGGCATATGTTGTTCCTGCTGTTGTAATATCTAGCTTTTTAGCTAACTCAGTAGTAACTTCTTGTTTATATGTTTCTAGAGCTGTAGAATCTAGCTTATTAGCTAAGTCGGTAACATTAGCTTTTTTAGCTAACTCTTCATCAGTTTGTGTTTTAGTATAGTAACCACTCATATCTATATTATCTACAGATATTGCTATGTTACCTGTTCCTTTAATATCTTGTCCATTAACAGTCTTAAACTCAGTATTAGCATCTAATTTAGCGTTTAGTTTAGTAGTAACTTCTTGTTTATATGTTTCTAGAGCTGTAGAATCTAGCTTAGCTGTTAGTTTAGTTTCTACTTCTGTAGAATTAGCTTTTTTAGCTAACTCAGTAGTAACTTCTTGTTTATATGTTTCTAGAGCTTTGTTTATTTCTGTTTCTGATACCCCACCAACAAATAAGCCATCAGCTTTTAAAGTAGCTTTATTTGCCGGATCTGCAGATATTTTTAATGAGTCAAGACTTAATTCTTTCCATACTGTCCCATTAAATGAGTAATACTTATTATCTTCAAGACAATAGCTTAACATACCAGATGGGAGAGAATTCTTATCATAATCATTCATAAGAGCTTTTGTTTTAAAGCTCATACGGCTATCTAGAAATTTCTTAGATTTTAAACTAAAATTATCTAATATTTTAGGCATAAAAGCTCCTTTATAAGAACATTAATGTAGAGTTTTGAATAGTTACATTATCAGTCAAAACATAAACAAGATAATCTTTATTATCTATTTGAAGTTCTTTTAATGTAAAGCTATCAGTGTAATCTATACCATTTTGATCAATTATTTTAGAAACAGCTTTAAATTCTTTTGGATAAGCATAAAGCACTCTTTGATTAGCTAAGTTTAAATTCTTGTAATCTAGGTATCTATTTGTTTGTGATTTTGTAGATAATGCTTTTATTTTAATGTCTGTTATTTGATCTATTTCTTCGCTAAAAACACCATAATAAACATTAGACAATACTCCATCTATAATTTCAGATCCTTTTAAGCGATCTATTTCTCTTTCTAGCTCAGTAATTCTTTTGTCTTTTTCTTTTAAGGCTTTTACTAAGGCTTGATAATTTACATTAATTCCACCAGATAACATACCGCCATCAGACTTAACTAAGCTTTCTAAGATAAGATTAATTCTTTCAATAGCTTTATCCTGCTCAGTAGTATCAGCTTTTATTTCTAGCATACATTGATCAATTTTAGTGTCTTTCTCTACCATTTGTTCGCTTAAAATGATATAAAGCTTTTTAGTAAAATAATCAAATGTCAATGCCAGAGCATCGTCTTTTTCTATTTGTTCTGTTACTTTAAGCCTTTCTAATACTTCTTTTTCTATATCAGCTGGAGATATTCCAGATGTGACAGTATAAGCTTTTAATTTAGCCATCTCTAGTCCTTTATTTTATTAATATATTCATTTACAGAAATCATCTCTTCAAGAGATAAAGTAACCATTTGTCCTTTCATAACAGGAGCCATCCCGAATTTACCTCGTCCGTTGTTTATAGTCCCTGTTTTATAACCTTTCATTAATTCAAGTCGTTCAGCAGAATCCACTTGTGTTAAAACAGGGACTTTATTAAGATAAGACTTCTCAGCCTTAGCTCCGTGGCAAGCTATACATTTTTTATAGATAACTTCACCATTTAATTCAGACCCACTGGCACTAATAGCAAATGATACAAAAAACACAGCTAATAAGAAATAAAATACTTTACTTTTCATAAAAACTCCTTATAATAATCCACCGTCTCCGTCATTTTTACCTTTTATGCTCATATATCACTCCCTTGATTTGGTTTTTCGTCTAGTTTAAGATGTTTAGTAATAATATCTATCTTAGCGTTTATATCTGATATTTGTTTGTTTAGATCACTTAAATCTGGTTGAACTTCCACTAAGCTTTCAGTAAGTTTCTTATCATTAGCTACCATACTATCAGAATAAATCATATAGATTTTCTTTCTAGGATTATCAAATGTTAATGAAAAAGCTTGTTCATCTTTATTAAGCTCTTCATACATATTAAGTCTATTAACAATTTCTTTCTTAATCTCATCCTGAGTAACATTAGCTGTTACAACATATGTTTGTAATTTTGCCATTTCTAGCTCCTTTTTATAATTTTAAATGGATTTATAGAAAACACTGACTCTAAAACGCTCAGTCTATTTTCTTTACTTTGATTTTCAAGCCATTTTTGTTTATCAAGAATATTTTTAAAATTAGCTATATCCATCAATTTCCAACCTATATATGCTCTTACATAAAAATATTTTAAATAACGCTTTTCATAATATAAAGAAAAGTATTTTTTAGAATTAGCCTCTATTCTTACTATACAAAATGTGTCTTTTTGTCCTTTATTATAAGTGGCTAGGGTGTCACCTTGAACAGATATAGTTGATAAGTCTATGTTTTTAACATCCATACCTTGATGTAATACTTGAAATCCATTAATTCTGTTTCTATATAAAAAATAGCAATCTAGCTAGATAAGACCTGTTTTTAGGCTCTGGAAAATGTTCTGTTTTCCATCCTCCGTCTCCGTTAATACCATAATTTAGATCATCAAACCATTTTAAGAATTTTGGTAGATTTTCGTCTTCTTTCTTACAAAATAGAAGTGCTATTGGCACTATAATGTAAGACGCTATGATTAGCGGGATTGTTATTAAAAACATTAAAAATGCTTTTAAAAATTCTTGTTTTGTTAGCATTAAATTCTCCTTGATATATTATTTGTTATTTAGTCTTCTTTCTTTAAGCTCTCTTTAAGTCTTTTTTAGCTATAATTAGCTTGGTATTGAACTCTATGAATTATAATGTATGTAATTCTAGATCTATATTATACCCGTTCTAGATAATTTTGTCTTCTAAAAAAGTTAAATTATTTTAAAAAGACTAAATTCTAGAATAACAAGGCATAAAGAATATCTAAAAATCTTTAATTCTTGATTGTTCTAGAATTGAAATAGTAAAGTTTTTAAAATTATTTTTCTAAAAAATTAGATTTTTAGATTTTAAAAAGACGAAATTCTAGAATAACAAGGCATAAAGAATATACTAAAAAACATTCTAGTAACACTTCTATTAGCTAGAAAGAGTAAAACACAGATAATAAGGATAAAAATATGACTTTTCACGAGGCAATGCTTAGAGCAATAAAACAAGAGAGTAAAGGGATCTATCTGTTTGAAGACTACTATATTAAAACCCCTAATCAACTAGAACAAGAAAACGAATATGATGAGTTTGATTATTATGAAGATTCTAATGATCTTACAGAAACACTCCCTTTTGATGAGTGGTTTGATTTTTTAGGACTCGGGGTCGATTTAAATTTCTATAGAATAGAAGACGATGAAGAAACTATCTTAACAATTACATATGCTAACTTACTAGATACTGGTTGGAGAGTATTAGTTAAGTAAAAAATCAATCAAGTTTCTAGAGCTTTATAGAGTTTTTAGAACTTGATATTCTATTAATTCTAATTTTCTATTCTTTTAATTCTTTATTTTTAATAAAGCTATATTAAATTAAGTTTTTAAAAAATACTTTTATTAGTATTATATAAAGCTAGATAAAAATAATTTAAAATTCTATAATCTATTAATTCTAATTTTCTATTCTTTTAATTCTTTAATTTAACTAGGCTTTAATTATCGTCCTAGAACTCTCTAGAACGATTTAGAATAGCCAAAAGCAGTCTAGAGTATATAATTAATCATCTAGATTCTAATCACTATTCTAGATCGTTCTAGAGTGGTTAAAATAGGTATTATTTTTAGAAGAATAGAATAGAATAGAATAGAATAGAAGTAAAAAGTGTATTCTTTATGCCTTGTTATTCTAGAATTTGTCGTTTTAAAAATCTAAAAATCTAATTTTTAGAAAAATAATTTTAAAAACTTTACTATTTCAATTCTAGAACAACTTTAACATCTAAAGAAAAGTATATTCTTTATGCCTTGTTATTCTAGAATTTAGTCTTTTTAAAATAATTTAACTTTTTTTAAAAACAAAATTATCTAGAACGGGTATAATATAGATCTAGAATTACATACATTATAATTCATAGAGTTCAATACCAAGCTAATTATAGCTAAAAAAGACTTAAAGAGAGCTTAAAAGAAAAAATAGAATAGAGAATAGAATAAAGCCTTAGAACTTATCTAAGACTTTCACATCTATTCAACCATCCATTAAGAAATTTTTTATATTTTGGATTTTGGGCTAGTTTTATATATTGTTCTTTACAATTATCTATTAATAGATTTTTGAATTCATTAATTACACTCTTAGGTAAATTGTTCAAATCTTTTACTAATAGATTTGTTTTTTCTCCTATTTTGCCATCGACTGTTAAAAAGCCGTATTCTAATAATCCTTTACTTACGAATCTATTCAATGAGTTTTGTAAAGCTTTTGAATATATTAGAGGAGAGTTAGTATAGATAGAGCAAGCCACATTCAATAATTCTTCAGGATATATTTCTAAATTAAGCTTAGAAAAATAGCCTTGATAAAAAACATAAGAATAATATCTTTCTAAATTCTGGTCTATTACTATTTCAATTCTAGAAATTTGTTCTTTATCCCAAGAGCTTGAATCATAAGGCAACTCTAGATTATTAGCCACCTTGTCGATATACTTAAACACTTCGGCATCAGCCCAAGAATATCTATATATCCCATAAGAAGTTGTAATGTCTTTTTCTGATGGATTTCTATGAATAACTCCACCCTCTTGTTTATATAAAAGATCTAGAATAATATTATAATTTTTATTCTATTTTATTTTTCATTGAATATCTTTAAAGTAAAATTAAGTTATTTATTATTTTTCTTATAAAAGACATTAAATCGTTTTTGATCGAACAACGGCACAATAGGGATTGTTTTATTGATTATGTATTTCTTTGTTTTCCTTTTGTGTTTAGTCAGAGCAGTTATCGTAATAGGGATTTGTATAGGAGTGTGATTATCTAAGACATATGCTCTAGCTCCGAACATATTAACATTTCTCCCTGAGTAATGAATACCTTTAAAGTCTTTTAAGTAATCCAAGACTAGCAGGTATTTCATTTTCTTAGACTCTCATACACATCGGAGAATGGTATATGATTTAAGTCTAGACCGTAATACTTTTTAGAAACATAGTCTTTTATATCACTCCAAGAATTAATAAGCTCTAAATTACCCTGAATAATATTATTCTTTAAATAAAGTCCTTTGGGTAAATTCTCTATTTCTAGATTAATAAGACTTTCGTCAGTGATATACTTTACTCTGTGTCTAAAAGTCCTTATTTCTCTAGCAGGGTGATTGTCTATTTCATTTAAGAAGTCAGAAGTGATTTCAAACATCTTTATCCACCTGCTATAACATTACCAGAACCAGTGGCACTAGAAGATCCACAAGATACGGCATCTCCTATTCTATGGACACCTCTGTTATTAACTAAGACAGTCCCAGATCCTCCTGCCGCTACTCCTCCGTGTGGAGGAGACGGAGGACACCCGTGGGGTTGATAAGGATCTCCTATCCGCATAGTCTGGTATCCGTTGGTGATTACATTAGGAGACCCAGAGGCAGTATTTCTGGGTGGAAAACAACCGTGTCCAGTGCAGACATCTACTGGAGCTCTTGATACAGGGGGCATTTTAATCCTTTAAAAATCTCTTAATTCTATTCTTGTAAAATCATCTAGTGAATAGATACCATCTTGTTTTTTAAGTGTTTTATTGTAAAAATTATCGCTTAGATACAATACTGCTTCAGGATGATAATACTTATATAGACCTAGAATATTAGGATTATCATCTATTATCATATCAGCCTTGATATGCCATTTTTTATCTGTTGAGATAAATCCATCGTTACCTCTAAAATAAAAATTAATAAAGTTTATTTTAGATTTAATATGATTAGGATACTTGTTGCTATCAGAAACGAATAGGACTTCTTCATTATTATTTTTTAATTCTTCGTAAAATTCTACAGCTTTCTCAAACGGGGTTAAACCATCATAAAGACAAGGATTATCCCAAAAATCATAAACGGGATATTTAGATAAATCAGGCTTGTTTAATATTTCTTCAAAAGATTCATAATAATTAAAGAGATTTAAGTTGAATTCACATTTAGCTAAATCAGCTACATACCTAAGCCAAAGTTTTGGGGTATCCACTATCGTTCCATCGACATCGAAAATAACCATCTTTTCTCCTTTTGTTCTTTTAAAAATTCTGCCGTATTATAACCTAATTGAACTTAAAGATAACTTAATTCTCTACACATCTTTCTATTACTTTTTCTAGCTTTTCTGTATAGGCTAAAACATTAAGAATATCTTCTAGATAAGAAGAGCTTTGGATAGGTCTTTCAGGTAGGGTTATTTTACACTTTACTGGGATATAGACTTCATTAGGAGTAGAGATATTTTTAGAACAGCCTGTATAAAGAATAAACAAAAATATAAAAATACTAATTTTTAAAGAATTCATCTAATCCCTTTTTAATCATTTCTTTTTCTAATATAATTTTAGAACACTCTATAGAAACATTATTATCTTTAGAATATTTTATAGAGTCTGTTTTCTGATTTTTTATTTCTTGGTATTTCTTAGTGATTTTATCATACTCTTTTTTAAGACTACTTCCAGATGCCTCTATGTCTTTTATGGCTTTATTTTGCTTTTCTATTGTTTGTTTTAAAATAGTAATATTAAGCTGTAAAACTTCTATATCTTTTCTAAGATTATTATTAGAATTATTAAGAATTACATTTCCTATAAAAGAAACACCTAATAATACAGCTAATATCAATGTTAATTTATCGTTAAGTAAGCTTAAAATATTCATTTATTTTCTCCGTTGGCATAGAATCTAGGACATCTCCAAGTTACAGTGAATTCTGTTATTTGATTTTGAGATGCATTATCTAATACCAATCCTGATAAAGCCGTAATTATTGATTCAGGAGCACTTAAAATAACGCTCTGATCAGTCTCATTCCAACTTGGTTCGGCATAGAATTTAAAGCAGACAGAAATGTCATCAGGGTATTCTCTTTTAGATTCATACATTGCTTTATGAAACATTTTATAAAGCTCGTTTTGATTTCTGTCTCTAAACTTTATTGAAATTTGAGAAGATTGTAATCTTCCTGGAGCAATTAAGTATTTCTCATTAATATATTGTTCTATAGGATCTGCTACTGAATCATAAAGGTTAATATCTATTATTGTAGAATTGAATAATTTTGGATTTTGAGTTAGAGGTCTTAGATATTGTTCTATCTTTCTGCCTTTTTCAAAAGATAACTCTACCCAGAATTTGTTGTTTCTAGTCCAGTTTTGATTAGCTAAGTTGAATATTTCTTCTGCTTTCCACATTTACTCTGCCTTGAAAATATCATAATATTTAGAAACAATAGTGTTCTTTAATAATGCTTTTTGTTCTAAGTCTTTTTTATTATCTATTTCTTTATTAAATGTATAAAAGGCATAATCTATTGTTAAGCTAACTACCAACTCTGTATCATCTCCAGAAGTCTCGAATTCTACATCACTAATAGATTGAATAACACAATCTATAAAGCTAAGCTTTAAAACACCTTGGTCTTTTTCATCATAAATGTTCAGATAAGAAGTGAATTCAGTAAGGTTCATATCACCATTACCCTCTATTGTCATCATTTGAATAGTTTGGACTAGCTCTTTCCAAATCTTTAGATTCTCGTCAATAATAATATCTACACTAAGGGTGTTATAACTCGGAGTGTCTCCTTGTTTATAGAATCGCTGGGCTGTTTTAGATAACTCGATATTAGAAAAGCTAATTCCCGGTAAATTGACTCTTTGAACATTATAAGATAATTCACGTCCAAAAATATTCATCATAAAATAAACAGAGCTATTGTGTAAAAAATTTTTTAAATTCATTATTATTTCTTTTTACAGCATTTTTTAACGATAGAAAATTCAACAGGGTTCTCTTTAATAAAGAAAACCGGTTCTTTTTTATTAAAAGTAAAATTATTTTCTAATTTCTTTAATTTAAAGAATTTTTGTTTTTCTTTAAAGAAAAACAGAGTTATGATTTGATTAAAAGAAAAGCATAAACAATTCATAAAATAAAGCCTTTTATGAATATTTATGCCTAAAAAGAGTAGAGTATTAGAATATAATTCGCCAGTGGATTCTGAATAGAGTTTGAGAATCTTTTACTTTTGCTGGAAAACACTTGATGCTAAACATATCTTCTTTACAAAATAACCCCGCCTCTGTAAATGCCACAGCAGAATTACCATCTGTGCCGTTCATATAATTCTCTGGGATTTCAAATGTGTATTTTACCGAATTTGTCCCTAACTCTATTTTAATAGGGATTTTAGCGTTTTCAGCATCTGTCTCAGTCCCTTGTTGATTTTTCTTTTGTCCTTTGGCTACGAATGATATTTCTGTGTTATTATTAGTCCAAGTTACAGCCTGTCCGTCGGCATTAGTTAGATTTTTAGGATTCCAAGTTACAGTATAAAAGAATGCATTGTTATTACTCTCTTGTGAAAACAGCTTTTCTCTAGACTCATCGTAACCTTGTTGTCCTGCCTCTTTTGGCTTTAATATATTATCTGTGGTGGTGTCGTGTCCCTGAGTTCCCATCTTAAAGCCTGTAATACCCACTGCATCTGGATAATTAGCTATTAACTTAGCCATAGAAAATCTAGCTTTATTAACAATAAGATTATTGTCTTCATAAGAGTCTATAATTTCATTAGTGTTTTTATCTATTAATTCTATTGAAAAAATGTCCTCTTAATTCTTTTGCTTTTGGAGCCATATCTTTAATCTCCATAGAAAATCCTTAATTTGTAATTTTAAAAATATTTATTTTAGTGTTTTTTAAGCTTAGCTTTCTTTCTATTCGTAGGCGGTATAATTGTTTTTATATCTTCTATATTAAATTCTTCTTCTATTTTATTATAGTTGTCTTCTATAATAGAGCTAATATAATAATTTAAATTAGAATTAAACTTTCTTATTGTGTCTTCAAATTCAAAAGGTATTTCTTTAGAAATAGAGAATTCTTCTTTTGGGTTATCAAAATAATCTTTTAATTCATTTAATTCTAAAGAAGAATAAAGTGCTTCAAACGCTGGCTTATATTCTAGTCCCTCTTCATATTTGGTAGATTTGACTTCTGTTTTAGAAACTATTTTATCATATACAGGTTGTTCATAAATCCAATAATCAGTGTATTTGTTCATATCATTGATTTCTGGTAATGGTTGGTTGTAATAATCAGGGTTATATCGTTTTGACTTTTGTCCTACATAATATTCATCTATAACAGGCATCCACTTGTTATTTTTACACTCATCGTGGGCTAGTCCTACATAATAGGTAACACAATCACAATCAGCTTTTGACATCCCTACATATAGTCCAGTTTGGGCTATATAAGGTATTGATATTTCAGGAGGATTCTTACCCCAATCTTCAAGCCTATCTACAAAAAAGTCAAAGGCAGAACATTTATTTCTACGACTAAACCAATCGTCGTGATGAATGTCTTTTTCAAACCAGATCTGGTCTTTTACAGTAGTGATATACTCTGTTTTAATTTTGTATATAAATCCACAATTTCTGTCGTATTCTTTTATTGTTTTACCATTAATCTCGTCTAGAGAATATTTGAATAAATCATCAGGTGTGATTTTAATAGCCGTTAGGTAATTTTTTCCTGGAACTTTCTTTAAATCATCAGGTTGAATAGGGATATATGTTTTATAGAGCTTTTTATCAAGATCTCCGTCTATATTGAATTTGATTTCTACAAACTTCTTTCTATTAATAAAATACTGATTGTAATCAATATCAATAACCTTATTGTCTTTTGTGTTTATAGTTAATATACCCTCACCTGAATTAACTAATTCAATATTTGTAACTTCTAAATTGTCTAGAGAATAGCTCTTTACTGAGTTATCGTAGTCAGATACGAATTTAATTCTTTCTTTTGTGATTTTATCTCTGACTATTACCCAAAATCTCTTTAATTCACCTTGCTTTTCTTCTTTAAAGCTTTCTAAGTCGTATTCTTTTAATAAGTCAAGCTCAGTATAAGACCCATCTGGTTGGAGACACCTTATCTTAGCCTCTAAGAGCGTTTTCTCTTCTTTAGAAGAAAAGTAGTCTTCAAATATAAACTCTAGAACAGTCCTTATAAAATATCCAAAACCAATCGGATGAACCATAGGATGGACTGTTTGTTCGTATGTTTCTCTGAATAAAGATGTTTCTACTCTGTAAGTAAAGGGTTGTTTAGGATCTGATTCAGTCCCCTCTAAAAGCTTTAAGAATCCACCTACATTGAAACCTTGTATTTGGGCTTTTTCTACCAGATCGAAAATGTATAGATATCCTGAGTATTTACCTTTGTTATAATTAAAGCTTTTATTAGCAATAATATTTTCACCTGTAAGAACATCATCCATCTTTTTTATCATATCGATAGATAAAGTATTATAACCTAACCTTTTATAAAGATCTCTTAACTTATTATATAAAACTACAGATTGGCTAGCATCATTTAAAGTCCAGAACATTTCATTTAATGCTGTTTTTAAAATTGTTGTTCTAGTGTCTAAATATCTCTGTTCTTTATTTTCTAAAAATTTCTTATATAAGTCATCTACTAATTTGACTTGAATAACGTCTTCTGATATATCATTAGCCTCTTCAATCATTTTTGAAAAGATCTTCAAAATCTTTTGAAAATCAGAAGAATTTCTAACTTTTTGGGGTAAATAGTCTAGAAACTCATCATAAAAATTAATCATTCAATCTCCTCGACTATCTCTACCTTTTTAAGACGTGGAAAAGTGTTTCTTTTTAAAACCATATTACTGTCTATTTCTACTGAGAATGTTTTTATTTCGTCGAAAATATCAAGGCTAAGACGTTTCTCTAAGTCTTTATTATTCTTTGATTCAGTGGCATTGATTTCTACATATATCAATTTTGTTTCTGGATAGACTTTAAGATTACCTATTTGTTGAATTTTCTTAGGATATGAAGATCCGGGAGAAATAGCTCTGGTATCTAACATCAACGGCACATAAAATTGTTTTACTAATGAATTAATATCTTCGACTTTACCATCTTTTATCTCAGTATTAACTCCGCTAATATTCTTAAAATAAGTAATATGATCAAAATCAAAATAAAGCTTATCACCCTTTTCTATAAAAGAGCTAGAAACTAAGTTAGGGAGTCTTTCTTTTATTAATTTACCGACTTCTATTATATCTCCGTTATAACTATAAACATTGTCAGTAAAAATACCATTGATTGGAAACTGAAACAAGAATTCAGCTGAGTATGTTTTTGAGCTTGTTTCTTCTTCGGCATATCCTGTTTGAGAAAAGTCTCGTTTTTCAATAGATGTTTCTAAGAATATCTTTAATTCAATTCCTGTTTCATTATTGAACTCCCTGTCAATATATTTTATAAGGTTACTTTCAAAAATACTACTATCAAATATTTCTATCTCGTCAAAATATTTTCTAATAGCTTTGAATACTTCTTCTCTCATTTCTCTTTCTGATTTGCCGACTGTGTATTTTACAATACGGACTTTAATAACAAAATCAAGATAGATAGGAGGGACATTATGATATTGTAATGTTATTATCTTATTTTTAGACATCGTCTCGAAAACAGAATTATCTGCCCCTCCGTCTTCTTTTAACAGAATTTGATTTTCAGGTAAGAAAAACACATCTCTATTACCAAAATTGTTAAGAGTAAAGTGTTGTTTGTTTTCGTCTGCTGTAAATTCTGTGGTTCTAGACTTAGGTATAAATGAAAAAAAGACGTGTCCTAGTCTTTTGACTTCGTCAAGCTCTTCTCCACCCCAAACCTGAGCTTGTTCAACAAAAGCAAATGTAGAAGAGCAGAATGTTTTATAATCGTGTTTTGTGACAAGACGGTGGGCTAAGTTATGATAAAGCGGAGCATTCTTTCTTATTTCTTCTATACTTTCTTCATCTGATCCTGTTGAAACAAGAAAATTGTCTATTGTATCATTAATGTTATTAGGATTAGTTTCGTATGGTATTATTTCAAAATCGTCTTGAAGATCTACAGATGTCATTAAACCCTTAGCTGAGCCTTTGGATCCTAGTGATTTTAATAACTTAAAATAAAAGATATTACCTTGATAAAACTTAGTTCCAGTAGAGGCGTATTGTGTATAGATTTTCAAATATTCGTTGTAATTATCAAAATAATCTTGTAATACAATAAAGCTTGTATCTTCTCCCTTGAATACCTTAGGGGCTAAATGAGTATTTCTTTGGGTGAATGTTTGTTTTAAAATAAGCTCGTTATTATAATTTACTCTTGATATCTCTAGAAAAATGCCATTCTGTTCTATATCAGTCTGGTCTAAAACTACATATCCTGTGTCTTCTGTTTCTTTGTCTATTACTATTTTAAGCTCTGGCAAATCTTCATATGATAATAATTCACCTTGTGTGACTTCTATTGTTGTTTCTCTAATACTATTAACTTCTTGTAATATACAAACTAAGTTCTCTGGTAAATAATTACCATCTGGATTTTTATAATCAATTATAGATATTCTTTTCTTTCTGTATAAAGTAATTAGCTTATCAATCGTAACTTCTTCATTGTTGATTATATAGTTGTTATCTTTTAATTTAAACTTTATAACTTCTGAGTCAGGATTATAATCACTACAAACAAATCCTGCAAAATTTGGTAAGTAATTGAACCCTATATCATCTGTAAAGAATTTTATTGTTAATGCATCATCCTTAGTCAATGGCATATTTGTGTAGTCTATATTCTTTAATTGAATTATAAGTTCTGTGTCTTGATTGTCTTCTTCATTTACTACCATCGCCTCTATTTCAGCTAGCTTATTATATGTATTATCATTGATATTGTAAGAAAATAAAGAAGTATATGTTTTAGAATATAAAGATAAAGGCTCGTTTGTTCCTGATAGATTGTTTAGTAATAGTTTCTTTACTGATGAATTTGTCTTTTCTAAAACTTCTACTAATTCATCGTCTTCTGTTACTAATATAGACCCTGCCGTATTACCTTTACGAATCAAAATCTCATCAAATTTCTTTTGATCTTTGATTAATACATTTGAGCTTTCTCCGAATTTGTTTTCTTTATCATTATCTAAGTAGATAAAAGAATTAGTTCCATCTGAGAATTTAGAAAATCTTGGTATTGATATAACCCCTGTCTTTTTAGCTTTAAGTCTTATTTTGTATTTGAATGACTTCTTTCTTTGTGGTTCATATCCTAATTCTCTGGCTAAGGTAATAATATTCTTTTTGGCATTAGCTCTAGCAATCATTGTTTCATTAATACCAAAATTCATATTAGTATTAACCATAGCAATAGCATAAGAAAAGATATTAGCTAAAATACCAATATTCGAGCCTTGATATTCTGAATCTGAGATGTTGTAAGTTGATTTTATTTTTTCTTTAAGAGTATCATTAATTTCATCAAAACTCTGCGGTAATAAATAAGCCATTTTTAGCCTTTTTAGCAATATTTATTCTATAAATTGATTTCAAAAGACACTCTGTGTTCAAATTCTCTTTTCTCAGGATCTTCTATTATCCAGAATTTTAATGAGATTATTAATTCATTATAATCATAATTAGGGATTAAATCAATATTAATGATTTTTACTCTTGGTTCGTATTTCTTTATGGCATATTCAATCTCATTTTGAATAAGAATTTGAGTCCCTAGATCTAGTTGAGAAAACAAATATTTTTGAATATTAGATCCAAACTCAGGATCTCCGGGTAATTCAGTTACATTAATGTTAAGAATATTAGATAAAGAGTTTTTAACAGCGTTTAAATTAAAGTCTTTCCACTCTAATATTTTATGGTTATCTTTTTGCTTAAAAATAGTCTTATTTAAATCAGTCCAGTCCATCCGAGCTCCTGTTTTAATTCTCCAAATAAGTTATCTAATAAGACTGATTTTATTGTAGAATAAGTAGAATAATCTTTATCTAAAACAGCTAGAGAATTTTTGAATTGATCTTGACCTAATTCACCTGATAATAAAGACATTTTAAAAGGTCTAAATTCGCCAGTGTAGATATCTACAGGGAGTTTTAAAACACCATTAGCAGTAAATAAATCACTAATATCTTCTAGAGTTTCTCCCTCTAGACAATGAGTTCTTACACATTCTTTTATTTGTGTTAATATCATCATATTCTTGTTAATTTTAACTTCTTTAAAAATATCGTCTATTAATTCAAACTCTGAGAACATTATTTTTGCTGGAGCATCTAAGATTAAGTCAATAGACTTTTGGGCTAAGGATATTAAATTACCGACTTCTTTGAGTATTGACTCTGTTTTAGTCAAGACTCCTGTGACTATTTCTGATTTTTGAACAGCGTCTATTATTTCGTCTATGTAACCTTTTGCTAAGGCTCCTGCCTCTTCTTTTATTAAATCACGAAACATCCCTGATATCTTTTTGGCTGAGTCCTTAATATCCCCTTTACCTAATCGACTTATCTTTTCAAAGTCATCTAATAGACACTTTGGTATTTCTCTTGGAAAACAAGGATTTGTTTTAATATTGTGTTTATTTGCTGATAGTCCTACATTTGGTAACTTAATATCTTTATGGGTGAATTTGTCTATATTGTTTAGAATAATAGATTCTGTGTTTTTTAAAGTCTTTGAGAACAGCCCATTACTTTCATAGTCAAGTCTCTGGCTGTTTTATTGTATAAAGCTTATCTTTTCTTTACACAGCATCCCTGTTCTTAGTGATTTGTAATTTGATATTTGATTTTTCATAAAAATATTTAGGGGAGTTAGAAAGATATTTTAAGGTATCTAGAACGATCTAGAATAGTCCAATGCTCTCTAGAGCAATAAAGTATATGTCTAGAACTTAATCGCTATTCTAGATCGTTCTAGAGTGGTTAAAATTACCTATATTAATTTTAAGCTTTCTTTAAGTCTTTTTTTAGCTATAATTAGCTTGGTATTGAACTCTATGAATTATAATGTATGTAATTCTAGATCTATATTATACCCGTTCTAGATAATTTTGTTTTTAAAAATCTAAGACTTTTAGAATTTCTATTCTAAAAAAGTTAAATTATTTTAAAAAGACTAAATTCTAGAATAACAAGGCATAAAGAATATCTAAAAATCTTTAATTCTTGATTGTTCTAGAATTGAAATAGTAAAGTTTTTAAAATTATTTTTCTAAAAATTAGATTTTTTAGATTTTTAAAACGACAAATTCTAAAACACCAAGGCATAAAGAATATACTTTTTACTTCAATTTAATAGAATTCTAGAAACTCTGTATTAATTAAAGACTCTAAAACTCATAAAAGAATTTAAATGTAACATAAAGCTAGAGTTTAATAGATTATAGAATTAATAGATTATAGTATTTTTAAATTAAATTATTTTTACTAGCTTTATATAATACTAATAAAATTATTTAAAACTTAATTTAATTTCTTTTATTTTAATTTACTTAATTTTAAATCCATTAATAAAGAACTCTAGAGAGCTCTAGAAACTTGATTGAATTAAATCAAGCTATTATATACCCTAGACTGTTTCGGACTATTCTGGATCGTTCTAGGACTATAATTAAAGATGAGTAAAGAATAGATATTAGAATAGGGTATGTAGGAGACTTACGGCATCTCCAAGAAACGAATTGTTAGCCACCTCTTTCTACCATCGGTAGTCGAGACAAAAATATTTAGGATATTCTTTATGCCTTGGTGTTTTAGAATTTGTCGTTTTAAAAATCTAAAAAATCTAATTTTTAGAAAAATAATTTTAAAAACTTTACTATTTCAATTCTAGAACAATCAAGAATTAAAGATTTTTAGATATTCTTTATGCCTTGTTATTCTAGAATTTAGTCTTTTTAAAATAATTTAACTTTTTTAGAAGACAAAATTATCTAGAACGGGTATAATATAGATCTAGAATTACATACATTATAATTCATAGAGTTCAATACCAAGCTAATTATAACTAAAAAAGACTTAAAGAAAGCTTAAAAGAAGAAATATATTAGGAGAGTCTAAACTCCCCCTTGAAGTATTATTGAATTTTTATAGTAACAAAAGACAGCATTTTGCTTTTATCTTGTCCGTCTTCGTCAAAGGCTACTTGACTAAGCCCATATCTAAAAGCACTATAAAATCTTAATTCACTAGATTCATAATTACTAGGCTCTACCCACATTGATATATTATAAGGCATATAAATGATACTAGAATTAATACCCTCTGATGGATCTTTTACTCCTACTAGAACAAAATCATCTTGAGAATTATTAAAATTCTAGATATCTGTATAGATCTATATATTTCCTATATCACCTTGATAATAAATGCTTTGAGTCAAATTCATATTTTTATTAGGATAAACAAAACTAGGATGAGACATTAAAAGACTAGCTACCTTATTACTACAAAACACAACAATCTTATGTCTAGAATGAGTAAATTTCTCTATTTCTAGAGCTTGTCTGGCTATAATCCCTATTAATTCATAACTATACAATGTGCCGATATTAGTCGTTAAGGTAACATTAACCTTTTTAGCTATACTTTTCATAAAATCAAATGCTTCATTATCAAGCTCTAAGACCATCTCGTTAGTTAATTCATTACTGATTATTTCATTAAGCTCTTCTTGAGACTTGTTAGTGAATAGAGACCTATAATCTTGGAGTGCCTCTACGCTCCAATTTGATTTGAGTTTCTTTGTTTTTAAAGATACTGGCTTTGATTTTAATTTAAAATTAACTTGATTTAAATCTGCCGTTTCAGCCACATTAGCAAAGTCTTTTTTAAGTTCTACATTTACAGGAGGAGTAATGTCATATTCTCTTGTTAAGCCAAATGTAAGTCCAGCTGGTTTCGTTATTGGTAATATACTGCCAAAAGAAGACACAAGAGGACGAGTGTAAAGGCGATATAGAACATCAGAAAATCTAAAATCAGGTAGAGTAAAATCTAGACTAGAAGTAGATGCCTCTCCTATGAATTGTTTAGTATTAACTTCTGATAATTCTTTTAATTTTTGATAATTCATAATTATCCCTTTCTTTAATGATTGTTGATTTGTCTAAAAATCTTAGTGTCTCTGGCTTTGGCTACTCTTCTTCTCATTTTCATTGGGTTAGCTTTCAATTTTCTATAGATCTTTTTCATTTGTCTTGATTTTTTACGATCTTTAGGAGAGCAGGTTACACGAGGGACTCCATTACTTACTTTCACGCTAGGGGTCATATTACCAGAGCATTTCTTAAGACGCTTAGCTTTATTAATTTTCTTTCTTAGAATCTTATTTTTATTACTCCTATCGCCACGAAGAATTAATTCGTTAAGCTCGTGTTCTAATAAAGCTAAAAATTCCATTAATATATCCTTGGTTAAATAAAAATTATTTATTTTAAAATCATAGTCTTATATAGGCATCTAGACCTTGATAGATATTATTCAAAATCATATTCTTTACTTCTTGTTTATTAGTATGAATAAGCATTTCATTATAGTCTTTATAGTCTTCGTCTTTCCATACAAATAATTTCTTGTTTTGTTTAGCTAATCTTTTTGTTCTTTCTCTAGACGCCTTATCTAACTTTTGATTATCTAGACAATATATTATATCTAAGTCTTTTACAATATCTGGTAAATCTAATCCTAAAAGAGCTAAGCTATTATCTAGCCCACTAGATAAACTATCAAATATAGACTCGAAAACAAATACAGGCTTAGATCTATCTATATTATTCAACCCAAATATCTTATATCCAGAGAAGTTAGGAGACAAGATTGTCAAGAATCTCTTTTCTTTAATACTTCTAGCTTGGTATCCAAAAATGTTTTGTTTGTCTAAAAATAAAGGGATAAGAATAAAGTCTTTAGATCTTATTTCTTTTTCAAATAAACGGGTATATTCTTTGCCACTTCTCATAAATGTATAATCAATAGAATCTTCAAGATGTCTTGTCTTTAAGTATTCTATTTCTTTAGATGATAACGGCTTAGAATTTTCGTTAAAGTCTTCTAAACCAATACATCCCTTTACTGATTCATTATATTCACTATCAACAGATAAATCATCAAACTCGTCTAAATTGTCTAGACAAATCTCTGGTTTTAACTTAGCTATAATATCATCACCTATTTCGTTTCTATAAGCTCCAAAGACTTCTGGATGAATGTTTTTAAAGTAATTATAGGCACTAGAAGAATAGCCACAATTAAAGCAATGGACTACACTAGAAGAATATCCTTTTTTAAAATACAAGTGAAGTCTCTTTTTATTCTTATTAATAGCAGAATCTCCACATATATCACATCTACAATACCAGTCTAAAGAATTTCCACTAACATTAGGATTTACCATTTTAAAATACTTTTCATCTATGTAATTTACCATCTTTGTTCCTTTTTAGTATTATATCTAACTTAGCTTAAAGATTAATTTCTTTTTCTTCGATAGGATACCCGCTGTCTAAGTAGATAGCTAATCTTTCTTTAAAATGTTTTAAAAAGTAATTTTCTTTATTTCTACTAGACAATGCAGAATCCACAATATCGTAAATATTCACTTTTTCTTTACTTTTATGGAGTCTCATAACCCGTCCTATTGATTGAAGAAGAGTAATACTTGACTTAAAGCTACTACAAAACACAAGATTATGGAGATTCTTTATATTAACCCCTGTGCTCATCGTTGATACCGTGGCTAATATAAGAGCATTAGAATGGGTTTCTAATATCTGTCTAATTTCTTCTCGGGCTTTTCCACTAACTTCACCTGTAATAGAAAAGATATTCTCTTGTTCTATACTTCTAAAAATATCAGTATTGTCTTTGTGTTTAGATAATATTTCTTTTTGCTGTTTTTCTGTTATCTTTTGTTTAAAGTAATAAAGAGTATCAGGCTTAATTTCATCAGGGACTTTCTTAATTAATTCTATTTCTTTGGCTTTATCTGTTTGTTTTTGTTTTAATAATAGTTTAAGTAAAAAATCACCGTGGGCTAATTTAGAAAATAATGCCAGTGTATTACCTTTACTAGACACCTTGTCAATAATCTTAGTTAATACTGTGTTTCTTTTAGAATGCTCTGTTATGAATTTCTCTTCTTTATGATAGTCTTTAAGCTTATGAATAACTAATGAATCTTCTTTAGAATAATTTAAATAAACAGGCTTTATAAAGACAGGAGTGGCAAGTCCGGCATTTATTAGTCCTTGAGCATTTATAACTTTATTAATTTTACCTATACAAGCAATTATAGACATTTTCTCAGCTAATGCTGGAGGTATAGTCCCTGTAAAGCCAAATCTATACTTAGCATTATAACACTTAGGTATTATTAATGTTCCTAATACGCTCTCGTTTCCCTTAGCTGATTGACACTCATCAATAATAAGACAACTTATATTTTCATATCCACTAGCAGATCGATATTGAGATTGCCAAGTAGAGATTGTTATCGGCTTTAGAATCTCTTTAATCTTGTTTTCTCCCCCGATTAATTGTATCTTATCTAAATCTTTGAATCCATAAGATTCAAAGTCACTAGCAATTTGATTTACTAACATTATATTAGGGACAATTATCAAAGTTTGTTTATCTTGTTCTAGAAAATATTTTGATAACAAATATATTATAAGACTTTTTCCACTTCCAGTGGCACTTTCATTGATCAATCTTCCTTGATTTAAAGAGTCTATAAAAGCTTGGATTTGATATTCATAAGGCTGAAAAGGTAAGTTTTGGTTAGCTATAAAATTATCTGCTGTTTCTCTTGTTATGTTTTCAAACTTGTCTTTTGTATATTCTATTACTTCGTTGTTCTTTTTACAAAATCCTACAATAGAAGTTTTAAAGCCCTTAGGGACTTGAATTTCTGTATTAGATATTTTTGTATAGAAGTTTATTCTTCCGTCCCATATTCCACATCTGTATTTTGGATTAAATCTATAATTTTCAATAAACGGAGATAAGGTTTTTGTTAATCTTTTCATTAAGCTAATATCATCACATTTTACATTGATATAAGATTCGTTTAAGTCTTTAATTATCATTCTTTGTCCTACCATTCATCTAAGTCTATTTTGTTTTCTTTAAATGGATCTAGCTTTAAAGGTTTTGTTATTAGCTCTAATAAGCCTAGATAATACTTCTCAAAAAGTAAATCATAATCAATATAATTTTTTAGATCTTTATATTCGAAAATCTTAGGATCTTTGAATGCTATTACATTGCTTTTAGTAATATTTGGTTCTTTTAAGAATATATAATTAGCCTTACCTGTTTCAATCTCTTTTAGTGGTATATTATATTTCTTTATAAACGAATTATAAACAATAGCGGCTCTAGAGTTTATAGGGGCTGGGAGTCTTTTGCCATTTTTGATTGTATAAAGCTTACCTTGGTTATCATATTGATAATCTATAGAATTGATATTAACACTAATTGCTAAATCAAGAATATTTGCTTTTTTGATTTCTTGTTTGTATTTCTGTGTTAATTCTCTGATCTCTTTATCTTTATTGTCTAGTAATAACACCATCGCCTCTAAAACGCTGTTTCTAAAAAACTTAGGACAATTTGTTTTCTTTACGGCAATTCCGACTGTTTTTATCTTAGGTTCAGTTAGTCTGACTCCCTCATTATCAAAAATCCTACAATAATAATTTTTATTCCCTATACTAAAAAACTTATCAGAGATAATTTCTCTATCAAGATTCATTTTCTCAGGCATTTTAGCATTAAAGAAGTAACACAATGTATTCATCAGATGGTCTTGTAATTTAGGCAACATTATTTTCTTTAAAAAGTTGTCTATCTTTTCTGTTATTGAATAAACATCGTCTTCTGGAGTTTTGATTAGTTTTACATAAGGTTCAAGACAAATATATCCTGAGTCAGTATCGGCTTGTGGTATCCAAGGTAATTCTTTATTACCTTTTACTTTTAGTGGATTATCTAGCTTTTGATTAATTTTATTAATAATATCCCCAGCGAAAACAAGACAGCTTAAATCAGCGACTTGTCCGAAAGAAGTAACAGAATTTGAAAAGATGTCTTTGTGTCCGGCGAATGGATTAGCCTCCATTGATAATATACCATAAAGACTATTCAATAATACTTTTAGAGAAGTCTGTGTAGCATCGTATCTATCTCTAAGATTCTTTGCATCTGAATAATCTTTATGTTCTTTCTTTAAGGTTTCTATAATCTTCTCTTGTTCTTTCATTAATGTTTTTTGGTGTTTTCTGTCTTTTAGGTTCTTTTCTATTATTTCTGATATCAGAGATCTGTTTTCTTTAGAAAAGAATATTCCATTAGGAGTAGAACAAACATTATACTTATCTAAAACACTATGGACTTCTTCTCTTATTTCTTTATTGAATAAAACTTCTTTGACGAATTTAAGATTCTTATTCTGAACTTCTTCTGCTGACTCTTCTTCGTAATATCTTAAAAAATACTTTTCTTTTAAATCAAGGAGTTCTTGTGGTGGATTTGGTATAAAAGTATCGGCTCCGATGTTTAAAGTCATTTGAATGCTAGGGTAAAGTGAAGTAAAATCTACACTAGACACCCAATCCCAAGTATCTTGTGATGATACAACAGCTCCACCTATGAATTTGATATTCATCTTTTCTCCTTTTGTTCTTTTAATTATAGCTAATTAAGTATTAAAAATACCTTAATTTTATAATATAGCTTTTAACCACTCTAGAGAGCTCTAGAATAGCGATTAGAGTCTAGACTTATACTTTATTGCTCTAGACTGTTTTGGGCTATTCTGGATCGTTCTAGACGTCTTAAAACACTATTAAATCTATTTTATTTTAGAGTAATAATTCCTTTTTATGATTTCTTCTAATTCTGTGTTTTTAAATTCACAATCTAAGGATAATATACGATTCTTTAAAAAAGCCTCGTTATAAATCTTGTTTAGCCATTGTTTTAATGTTCCTCTTACATCAGCAATAGATACCCAACACATATTGGCTATGCTTTGGGCTAATTGAAGTAGATTAAGCTTTTTGTCTAAAGAGACTAATAATTCTATATCTTTGAGACCATACTCTACGAATTTTTGATAATTCTTTTGATAAAACTCATCAATGTTTTCAAACTCATCATAAGACACTTTCTGTTCTCCTAATTCGTGAGAACAGACTGAGTTTAAAGAAAAGGAGCCTAGCTCAGTAAAAGCATATTTCTTATAGAGATGTAGATAGTCTTCAAGAGTTATACCTATCCAGTTAGGACTGAATACTTCTTTAGAATTAATTAGTTTATAATCTTCTTGTATTATTTTAAAAGGACTTAATGTTTTTACATAGGCTCCGTTTAATAATTCTTTGTTTGTTTTACCGTCTTCGTCTAGAATACTCCCTTTATAATTATCTAAAACACGGACTATTCTGTTAGTCAAATAGGGATAATCATATCCAAAAGTGTTCCATCCTATAAGAATTGCTGGCTTTTGATATTCTAATAATTTTAAGAATCCTTTAAGAAGATTACTCTCAGATGAGAATTTAATATATTTTGTATTTTCAAGTGGAGTTTCTAAGTCTTTTAATCCTAGAATATAATATTTCTTCTCATAAGAGTCATAATATTGTATTAAGGTGATTTCTTGAAAAGCATATTCAGGTTTCCAAGCTGTTTTAGGATCTAGACATTCTTTGTCTATTTCTCCTGTTACTTCAATATCTATTGACCAAGTCCTCTGAGAATGATGCTGATTTGGAGCATCAGGGTAATTCTCAAAAATATATTCAAACGCCGAATTCTTTCTGCCATAAAGAGTAATATCTTGATTTTTATAATTGTTTATTACATTTCTAAAATCTTTTAAGTCTTTGATTTTGATTTCTTCTAAGTTATGATTTTGAATAAAAGATTTTAAATTCACTTTGATTATGAGTAGTTCTATACAACTTAGGGATAATTGTTTCTTTTTTAAAAATAGAAGTTTTCTTATCAGAATCATATTCTCTAATATAAACTTTATCTTTATAAGAAACTACATTTTCGTAATAAATCATCTTTTCTCCTTTTAATAGTATTATAACTAAATTAAGCCAAAAATATTATAGATGTTTTAACCGCTCTAGAGAGCTCTAGAATAGCGATTAGAGTCTAGACTTATACTTTATTGCTCTAGACTGTTTTGGACTATTCTGGATCGTTCTAGACGTCTTAAAACATCTATAATATTAAGAGACTAAATCATATATAACAGCTATTATTAAAACAGGGATATAGACAAGTAAGACTTTGATTGTAATATCAGAAAATTTATCTACAAAATTAGCAAATTTATCTACATTGTAGAGATCTAACATCTTTTCTCCTTTTGTTCTTTTTAAATTAAGGTATTATACCTAAAATAAACTTAAAGAAAAATAAAATTACCAATCTATTTCTTTAAATTCTATTTCTTTATGAAATTGTTTCTTTATTCTAGAAGTTATTAATTCACTATAAGATATTAATTCTCCTATAAAATCTAGATTAATATCATATTTGTTAGAATACTCTATAAGAGCATCTATATAAGATAAATCATCTGCTCTTTCTTTTTTGAATCTAAGAAACTTATCTTCTAATTCTTTTGATAATTTCTTAATCTCTGAGTCTAGGTATTCTTCTTCAGGTTTTATTAAATTGATTTTATAATTCATATTTGTAACTCTTTCTCTGTTAATATTAAGAATTCTAGATTATTTTTATCACAGAATTCCTTAGCTGATTTCCATTTAGCTGTATTGACTAGAAAAGTCTCATAAGCCCTGATAAAATTCTCTTGTGCTTTTCTGGTTAGATGTTTGGGCTGTTTAGGAGCTTTCGTCTGTTCAAGAGGTTTTATTTCTACTAGAAATTTCTTCCCGTCTTTATTCTTTACTAATAAATCAGGGTAATATCTATGTATTTTACCATCTGGGTGTAAATATTCAATTCCAAAAGGTTCAGAAGAGATCTTTTCTATTCCAGGATGAAAATCTAAAAAGGTAAAAGCTTTTTTCTCCCAAGAAGACATAAATCTTATTCCTTGTCCTTTTGTTATAGATGTTTTTGGCATTATCCACTTTTCTGGATATACTGGATTATAAAAGCCTTGTTTAAATCCCATTAATAACCTTTTTATCCTTAATTTTAACTTAAAAGAAAATAAGGACTAGAAGTATCAGAGATTTTATGTATTAGTTTATAAGCTAATAATTGATTACTAGGATTATTTTTTAATGCTTTTAGAAAATTTTGTATCATTTGAAGAGTTACAAAATGTGTATCTCTTATAACATCACCTAATTCTTTTATTCTATTATAATATTCAGATATGTTTTTAATTTCATATGTATCAGTTGATCTGTTTAAATTATATTTTATAAAAAAATTATTTTTATTAGGAGTTAAATCATAAAGACTAATAATCAATTCTTGATATTCTTTTAATGTTAGATCATAATTATATTTCTGTGTTAATGATTTAAAGTCTTTTTTACTAAAACTCCCAAGAGAGTGTCCATCATCTCTTGTTAATCTTAGGTTACTTTTAAATGATTCTAAATAAGGTATTTTATTCGTTGCTTTTCCAAATCTTATTTGTATGTATTCTTTTTTGTTTTCTGGATATATTGTGTTTTCTATAAAGATATTACTATCCTTAACACATACTTCTAGTTTCAATAATTTTATTTCTACTTTTGTTTCTTTTTTCGGAGTTTCTTTAAATTCTATATGAGCTGTTCTATTTTTCTTTTCAATATGTTTAAGTGATACAGGTATGATTTGTTTCTGGTCTATTTTATCTTTGATATATTGATTTAATTTAGAAAAATTATTATCTTCTATATTCTTAAGATCTTTTTTAAGCTTTTCTTTGGTTAATGATTTATGAAATCCCCAAATATCACTCGGATTCCAGTTGTCTTTTTTAATCCCGTTTCCTTTTATCTTATCATAAATTAATTTAGATAATCCCTCGTTTTGTAAATAAAACTTATAATTTTCTAGATTAAAATATTGCTCTAGAGCTTTTCTTTGTTTTTCAGCACTTTGTAAATGATCTTCTTCAATGTAATTTTTAAGCTTTGCTGGAGTATTCTTTTTTACTAAATCAAGATTAGCATCTTTATTACAAAAATATACTTTGGATGTATTTTCTTTTAAAAATGTTAGATCGCTAGTAGATAACTTCTTTTTAGACTTAATAGTTTTCGTCTCTAAGTTTTTATTTGTATACTTTTTTATTAGTTTTAATTCATCTTTTCTTTCTATAAAATATCAAGAGTATTATAACCTTTTTATCCTTAATTTAACTTAAAAGAAAATAAGGACTAGAAGTATCAGAGATTTTATGTATTAGTTTATAAGCTAATAATTGATTTTGCTTGTTTTCTAGTAATTTTAAAAAATATTCTATTGTTTGAAGTGTCACAAAATGTCTTGCTTTTGTAATAGGATCTAATTTTAGTATTCTATAATAAAATTCAGCGGTGTCTTTAATATCATATTTGTCCGGGAGTCTATTTAAATTATATTTTAAGAAAAATAGATTTTTAGGAGTTTTATCATAAAGACTTTTAATAATATCTTGATATTCTTTTAGAGTTAGTTCTTGTTTATTATAATGTTTAGACAAATCTCTAAATTGTTCTTTATTAAAAGCACCTAGAGCGTGGTTAGTATATCTTTTTAAATATTCATTTACTTCCCGTGTTTCTAGATTAACTGATGTGCTCTTTGATTTTCCAAATCTTATTTGATATCTTTCTGGGCTATTTGATTTCGCTGTTCTTATTTCTAAGTAAAGATTACTATCCTTAACGCCTGTTTCTATACTCAACACTTTTATAGAAACATCTATGTTTTCTGTTTTCTTGACTTCTTTAAATTCTAGTTTTGCCTCTTTTCCTTTATTAATATGTTTAAGTGATACAGGTATGATTTGTTTCTGGTCTATTTTATCTTTGATATATTGATTTAATTTAGAAAAATTATTATCTTCTATATTCTTAAGATCTTTTTTAAGCTTTTCTTTGGTTAATGATTTATGAAATCCCCAAATATCACTCGGATTCCAGTTGTCTTTTTTAATCCCTTTTATTTTCTTGTATATCAATTTAGGGATCGGTTCGTTTTGTAAATAAAACTTATAATTTTCTAGATTAAAATATTGCTCTAGAGCTTTTCTTTGTTTTTCAGCACTATCTAAGTATTCTTGTCTAATATCATCTATTAGTTCTTCTGGAGTATTCTTTTTTACTAAATCATAATCTACTTCTTTATTAGAAAAATAGATCTTAGAAGTATTTTCTTTTAAAAATGTTAGATCGTTTGTGTTTATACCCTTTTTTAGTTATTTTATTATAAATTCCATTACTGCTGTCTTTTATCATTAAAAATCTATTAAACTCAGGGATATGAAAATACACCGTAATATCTTGAC
>CYGL01000153.1_pt1 | contig 36794 bp, 58 predicted proteins | sample 485531 | NCBI WGS metagenome assembly CYGL01 (sample SAMEA3497897, study PRJEB9818) | human gut metagenome | reverse complement strand
TGTTACGCATAAAGAAAACTGCGCCCCTAATAAGCGAAGGTTGAGGGCAACAAATAAAACAGGAGAACGGAATATTTGCTTCTCATAGTTAGCTCTGCAAGTTGGGCAATTATGACCTACACGGACTTCCAGTGGGTCATAGAAACAGCCGCCCAGAACATCACCGATTTGCTCCCCACACCGTGCGCAGTAGACATACCCAAAGCAACCTGTGGTAATGTGGCTATGCCCAAGGAGGGAGCAGGTCACTCTTTTCCGCTTCTCGTTGTCCAGCGGCTCCAATGCCGCGATTTTCTTTTCATATTCTTTTCTTGTCATTCTGTACCTCCGATGATCTCGGTCAAGGGTGACGGATTCGCCGGGGCGGAGGGATACTGCTCTTTCTGGTACCCATCCATGTTCAATTCTTGCTCTAATCGTACAAGGTTTTATCCCATACTTCTGGGCAGCTTCGGAAATCGTCAAATGCTCCCCGAACACATCAATATATCTATTCGTTCTCCTGTTATTGGCCTGTTCCTTTATGGTTGCCCATTTACAATTCTCCGGACTATACGGGCCGTCATTATTTTTTCTGTCAATAGTAAGGCCATCTTTATAGCCATTTTCAATCGCCCACTTTTGAAATGCTTTAAAGTCATTTTCCCAATCTGCGCAAACTACAATTCCTCTCCCTCCATAGTTGTGGTAGCTATTTCTTTTGGGGTCAAGACACCGGCGTCTCATCCCTTTCCATATCTCGTATAGCCTTGTATCTGACATTCCGTGTTCTATTTCTCGGTCAAGAAAAGTTTCAATTTTGTAGCACCCACAGCTTAATGTGTGCCCTCTTACCAAGTTGTTCGCCCAAACAACAACTTCTTTACCGCAGTCACATTTGCATTTCCAAAGCGTTCTATATTTTCGTTCTTTGGGGCTTCTACTTGTATCTCTTTCGATAGCTAGCAGCCTGCCAAACCTCTGTCCTGATAAATCAATCAATCTGCTCATTCAAGTTCACCTCGCAAATTCTCGGCTTGTCCATATTGGCCTCCTCCTTGATTTTCAGGTACTTTTCGATGGCATCGTCCAGGCGGCAAGTTTTGCACCTATCGTCCATCTTCCCATCTGAAAGATATTGCTTTCCGCTCCATGCGCACTTCGCACAGAAGCCACGCCAAGATTCAATAGCTGCATCCCTTTCCCGCTTCACCTGCTCCAGCTCGGCCCGCAGCTCCTTGTTTTCGGCTTGGAGCGTGGAGAGGGTGCTCCGTACTTTCTCCACCACGGTTCTCATGTTCTGCATTGTGTGGTCGTCCCAGCTGGTTATCCAGCGCAGGAACCGCTTCTCTCTCTCCGTCAACTCTACACCCCGTAAAATGTCCTCAAATTCCGCTGGGATTTTCATTATTTTTTCCCCTTTCCGGCGGCCCATCAAAGGCCGTCCAGTATTGGCCGTACAGATCTAGGCTAAACGGCTTGATGTGCTTGCAGTAGAGGTATCCATCCCTGCACCCCTCTGCAATCTCCAGGCCGCCCCATTGGAGCTGGGCTATCCCTGCTCCCTCAATGTATATTGCGGTCTCCTGGGTGATGGATTCCAGCTCTGCGCGGGTGTATTGCTGTCTCATGGCGATACCTCCGGCGGGCGGTGCTTATACAACAGCAGGTTTTGTACTCCCTCCGTAGTATCCGCACAATGGGCCGGGTATCTGGCAGCCACTCCACCAATGTCATACAGCGCCTCAGTGTGCCCGATATACGTTTTGTCTTCGTTGTAGAGTGCCCAAACAATTTCCAGATACCACCCGACCTGATAGGCGGGTTCACATTGCTTCGGGTTTACATTGTGGCTTCCGTACCGGATAGCGTACATAAAAAATTTGTCAGCAGCCACGGTGTCACCTGCATACAGAGGTGCGCCATACTTATCGACCAGTCCAAGCGTCAGCGCCTCGTTCGGCGGGGTGAGGGTGGGCATCTCGTCAATATCGTCCATCACCATATCAATCAGGGCTGTTTGGTCGCTATCGTGATATTTGGTGTAATGCTCATAATAATCATGGTCTATGGCCTGTTTCAGTCGGTCTGCATCAATCGCCCTTGCCATCGTTCAGCGCCTCCAGCATCTCCATCTCCTCCGCGCTCAGAATCGGCGCGCGGGTGTTCCATATCTGCCGTGCTTCTTCCAAGTCGTAGCCCGCCGCCATAAACCCACACAGGCATTCAATCATTACGCATGCCATTACAGCCCTGTGCTTTGTGTCTTCACCCCTGCAACCCGGGCATGGCAGTAGCACCCCCGCATCCGTCAGCCGCTTGGCCGCCTCTTGATTGCCTAGAAGGGCTAATTTGATATCATCCATGTATAATTCCCCTCTCTATGTCCGCTATGGCCCGAAAGATCGGATAAAACTGCTGGGGCACTACGGCGTTTCCGAGGCATTTAAGTCGGTCCACCCGAGAGGGAACCCCATAAGATATTCTACCCACGTCGGGTTCAGCTGGCCACCAACCTCCGTTTGCAACTGATGCTTCCTGTTTTTCCGGTAATCCTTGCATCCCCTGTTCTTCCAGTCCGTTGCAATCGGCGTTGGCCACATCTTTACCATCCCGCTCAAATTTGGTTCGCCTCGGCTGTTGTGATAAAATTCCCTGTTTGCCGAATCTGACGCAATCGGAGTTTTCCAGAGAATTGGGTCTCCATCCTCTCCCGTTATGTTTTCTTTCCAGCGCTCTACACCCGATAATCGCGCATCTGTCGCGCCTGTGCGGGGCGTCGACGGCACAAGCCGGAATAATAAACGCTTGGACGGAGTAATCCTCGCTTTCCAGGTCAGCGCACACCTGGTCGAGCGCCATATTGACGATCCCAGCAACGTTCTCGCCAACAACCCAAGCGGGCCGGAGATCCGAGATAACTCTAAGCATTTCAGGCCAGAGGTAACGGTCATCCTCCTTGCCTCGTCGCTTCCCGGCAACGGAAAACGGCTGACAGGGGAATCCGCCCGAAATAATGTCAACTGTTCGCAGTCCTGTCTTTTCATAGAAACTCTCCTTCGTCAGCGTGCGGATGTCCCGCCAGCGCGGCACGTCCGGCCAGTGTTTTTCCAGAACCTTTGTCGGGTAGTCCGCCCACTCGCACTGTCCGACGGTGGTAAATCCGGCCCACTCGGCGGCAAGGTCAAGTCCCCCGATGCCCGAGAAGAGGGAGAGATGCGCCAGTTTCGCCGCCTCGTGGTCGCCCAGCAGGGCGCGCGTCTTATCGTCCACCGTTCGGCACCTCCTTGATTGCTTTCCACCGCTCTTTACGGTTACACGTCCCGCCGACCGCATCACAAATGCTCTTGGACGCACAGCGTTCACACGGCCCGTTCCGCCTGAACTGCCGTATATACTCTGCGACCGTGCCCTTCTTGTATCCGGTAGCTGCCATAATTTGTATCAGGCTATAGCCATCCAGGGCCATCCGTTCTACTAGATCGTGGGATTTTGATTGCCGCAGCTTCTTTGTGTGGAGCAGGCAGCCAACTCTTTTCGGGTTGCAATCCGGTAACGGGCAGTTTTGGCAGATTGCCGCCTCTTCTGCATCCCGCTCCGTAATCCTGCGCTCCGCGACCGGCTCCATCGCGTCCAGACTGCGCCAGGGTGCCACCGCTCCGCTGATGCCGTAGGGGTCTGCGGTTATCAAAGCTCCATCACCTCCACCCGAATACATCCCCCGTCCCAAAGCCTATGTATGACCTGCCTGTACCAGCGGTGATCGTCGTCGGGCAGCAGGTATCCCTTGAGCGCGTCCACCACGGCTTTGGCGATTGCTGCGTGGTTGTCAATGTCCAGCCCGTCGTCCCATGCAAAGGTGATGGAGACCGGCCCACGTACCATCCCGCGCCGCACGCGGGCCTGTTTCAGCGCGGCCAGAGTCAGCGCGTGGAGCTCGTCAGCGTCCTTCTTCCGCTGCGCCCAGTGCTTGCCGGAGTAGTAGGCATTCAGCCCAAACCGGCGGCAGAAGGCCGACTTGCCCTTCTTCGTGGGCGGGTATGGTATATCAAACCGAATCGTTCCCATGTCTAAGTATCTCCAGCGCCCAGTTCAGGGCTTCCACAATCTGGCCATGCACCTGAGCCAGCTCGGATCCGGTCTCCATAATGGCGCGATGTTTGTCTCTCAGGGCGGACAAAACATCCGCCGCCTTTTCGTCTGTCACTGATATCACCTCGCTGGTATAATCCGCCCCACCGCCCGGTAGAACGCCGCGTCGCACGTACCGGTGCTGGCGTGCCGGTTTTTCGCCAAAATAATTTGCATATAGTCGGGCTCCCACGGGTCGGGCCGATCCTGGTTGTAATAGCTGTTGCAGTGTAAAAAGATTACGCCGTCCGCATCCTGCTCCAGTGCCCCGGTGTCCCGCAGGTCGGAGAGCTGGGGCCGCTTGTCCTGCCGCTGTGCGTTCTCCCGGTTGATCTGCGCCAGGCAGAGCAGCGGGACTTTGAGCTTCCGTGCCAACGCCTTGAGCTGCCCCGACACCTCGGTCATAGCCTCATAGCGGTTTTTAGCCCGCTCCTCTGTCCGGATCAGCCCGAAATAGTCCACAACCAGCAGCTTGAGCCCCTTAACCTTCCGGGCCATTTTGGCGATATCGTCCACGGTAGCGCGGGGCTTGCGGTTTGTGTAGACAGGTATCTGGGACACCTTCGAACTCCACTCCGCCGCACGGGCTCGCTCTTCGTCCCCAAGATTGCCCATCATGAGGGCGTCATAGGAAATCCCGGCGGCCCGCGCCAGCCGTTTGGCGGCCAGCTGCTCCTCATCCATTTCCAGGGAGACGAAGAGCACTGGCCCCCGCTGCTGGGCCACCTGATCCGCCACGGCCAGCCCGAAGGTGGTCTTGCCCATGCCGGGCCGGGCGGCCAGGATGTAAAATCCGCTGTTCAGCAGGCCTCCGCCCAGCAGTCGGTCCAAGCTCCGGTAGCCTGTTGGGACGTATCCGCCGGAACCGGCGTCCACCCGCTCCCGGTGCCGGTAATAGGCCAGCAAAGTATCCCCGGAGGTAGCCAGCTCCCTTGCGGTGTCCTGAGCCTCAATGGCCTCCAGCTCTCGCTGTGCGGCGGAAATCAGCTCCCTAGGGGTTTCCTCCAGGGTAGACGCACGCTGCTCCAGCTCCTGGCCGAGGGCTACCAAGCTCCGCCGCATGGACGCCCGCCGGGTCTCTTCCGCGTAAATCCCGGCATTGGCCGCTGTGTTGGTGGCCTGCATCAGCTCCATCATGTAGGCGTCGCTGACTGCACCCCTAGCCTCCGCCCGGATGCTCACAGGGTCTACCAGCTCCTCACGCCGGTAAAGCTCAACCGCCGCCCGGAAAATAGCCCGGTTCGCCTCCAGCACGAAATCTGCCTCTGTCAAATGCTCCAGCACTTCTGGTAGACATGCATCGTCCAGCAGGATAGAGCCGCATACCGCGCTCTCCGCCTCCAGTGCGTCAATCGTCATAGACTACAACCTCCTGTCCATCCTCGTCCCGCTCCAGGTGATAGGCCCTGGGGCGGTATGTCTCCGTAGTGGCTGGCTGCTCCGCCCTTCGGCGGGCTTCCCAGGTTCGCACGGCGGCTTTCCAGTCTACAATGGGCCGCCCTGCTCCGTATTTCCACCCCCGCGCTGCGTAGAAGTCCACAAAGGCCTCCGGGTCTATGCCGTTCCCCCGTTCCTGGCAATAGGCGCGGACTTCTTCCACCGTTGGGGGGACTTTCTTTTTACCCCCTTTAGGGGGTTTTTCTTTGGGGGATGGGGGAATAGATATGGGGGGTGTGGGGGGAGAAGGAAGCGGGGAAGGGGGCATGCTATCTCTTGCTAGATTTTGCTTTAATTTGCTAGACTTTGCTATGCCGCCTTTCCGCCCGTTCTCCGCACGTTTCCGCCCTGTCTCTGTATCCTTGTCCATCTGCGCTTTCAAAATTAGATAGATTGACTTCTCAGCACCACGGGGTTCAACCGTACCTCCGCCCCTACTGTATTCCAGAAGGGACATAAGCAACCGGCCACACTCCGCTTCTCCGAGGGCCAAAATGGCGTCGGCGCAGATTATAGGGATTTTAATGTATTCCATAGGGCGGCGGCCCCCTTAAAACGGGAGCTCGCCGTCCTCGTCGGCATCCTCAAAAGGGCCGGACATCCTCGCCTTCCATGTGACTGACTTCTGCACCTCATCTTGCATCCAGGTGGGCAGCAACTTCAGGGTCTCTTCGGCGTCCTCGGCGTCCATATCAAACTGGATCGGCTCGTTTTCAAGGGGTGGCACTTCCATACCCTTCATCGGTTTGGAGATACCGGCAATCTTGGCGTAGGTGCCGCCATTCTTGCCCTCCTGGTTGACCACGGTAAGTAAACAGGGGGCGTTGATTACATTCGCCAGATTGAACCCGGCCAGCTCTTCTTGGGTAAAGGGCTTACCGCGCCAGGCGTCCAGATCATGGCGCAGGGTGGACTTCTCATGGAGGGAGGCGGTGTAGGGCTTGCTAAGCCAGCGGGGCTTGTCCTCACCGTCTACCTGCACGCGCTCCGTGGGCAGCTCAAAAATAAGCCGCACCTTTTCTTGATCCTTGTTGTTGAAGTCGTTGTGCTGGATGCCCAGGTCGACTACGCCCACGCAGCGGGCCGGGTACGCTCCGGGCTCAATGGGGGCACTGCCGCCGCCCTTGGTCTCCTTAACTGTCAAACTCATGTTGCTTGTCCTCCTTATCAAATGTAATCGGGCACTCGTTCCCCATCCCGTCAAACGGGTACGGCAGAAATTCGCCGGTGAGGGCGCATTGGTGGCGCTTGAGGCCCTCCCGGTATTGGATGTAGGGGCACCACTGGCAAACCGTCAGCCCATTGGGGAAATGGACGGCCACGGTGGCTGTGCCGGTGGTGTAGTAGCGCACGCAGGTCTCGCGGCTCATACGTACCGCTCCACTTCCAGCCCCATCTCCAACGCCACCTGCTCCGGGCAGTCTCGTAGGGCCTTGTTGACCGCGGCCCGGAAGCAGTCCGGGCAGAGCCACCGTCCCTCCCACTGAAACCGTGCCTCGCCGTGGTAGACCTCCTGGCGGCACTTCTCGCAATAAGCAGATGCCGGAGTCGTCTGGCTGTCATACAATGGGATGTGCATTACAGCTCCTCCTTCTCCAGTCCGTTTCCCTGGATTTCGATATAAGAACGGTACATAGATCCGCTTTGCTTCTCCTTTCCTATGGAAACTACATAGCCCAGCTTAAGAAGAAGCGTACCAAGGTCAAGCCAGTCCTGATTGGACATATTTCCATTGCGCTTTTGATACAATTTCATTTGACTTTCCTTTCTAATCGTTATAAAATGTAAATAAACAAATGTTTCCCTTGCCGCCCTCCGGTCTCGCACACCGGGGAGCGGCGCTTTTTGTTGTTCTCCACTCGTTTCCATGGTAAAATGTAGGCGGTAGGGAGGAGGTGAATAAAGTGACTAGAGTGGATTTATTAAAGTGGTGTTGCGATTTTTTGGACGATTACTCAAAAGCGAAAGCAGATGAATTGGCAAGTGCAATTATGAACGGAATAAAAGATTCTGACGATCCAAACACCGTTGCCATGAAAATGGCTGTTAATTCTTCTTTATACACAAGCCAAATTTCGGCCATGACTGTAATATCTTTGCTGATAGACATTGGCGTGATTGAGCCGTCTGAGCTAGATGTTCTTGAACCGCCTCAACCGTTAAAACCGCTTTCTTAGTTTCACAATTATTAGAACTTGACATCATATTCCCTCTTTCTGCCTCGGCTGGTGTGTCGCCACTAGCCGGGGCGTAGTTATTCTTTCGGGATGGTAATCGTCGCCCACACATCGTCGATGCTCTCCGCGCCCTCCAGTCCGGTGATCTGGATGGTGAGCGGGCCGGTGGGCGTGGGGGCCGGGGTGGTGGTTGCCGCCGGGGTCTCAATGGCTGGCTGCTCCGGTTCCTGGTTCCAGACAATTTCGATCAGTGCAACCAGCGCCAACAAAAAGAACAGGTATACGGTAGTCACGATCAGTTGCTTTTTCATAGGCTCGCTGCCACCAGAATAGCCAGAACCAGCGCCGCTCCGGCAACCACCGCCAGTTGTACCCGCTGGGCCACCGCCTGCGCCTGCTGTACCCGGCGGCGGTAGGCCCGGTAGCTGTACGCCTTTGCGCGCCTGTCGCGCTCGGTTTGTGCTCCCATAATTTTTTCACTCTCTTTCATTAGTTGAAAAGTTCTGTCTTGAAATCGCTCATTTCGCTTTGAATGGTGCTCGCCACCGCAGTCCGTATCATGTGTACGATGGTTTCGTAGTCAAAGCACGGTACGCCCTCCCGTTTGTACTTGACCAGCCCTCCGGGGCTGATCTTGTATGTAAGCGCCTTGTCCTTGACCGCAATCCCGAAGGTTGCCCGGCCTTCTCTGAGCGCCAGCCTTACCGTTTGTTCGGGCCAGTCCAGATATCGGGCCGCAACGTCCAAGGGAACATTGTCATATGCTAGTATCTCGTTGTCCGTTGGAACCGGTGGCCGCTCTCTCGTTCTTGGCCTCATGGCTATCCTCCCTCCTTTCGCCATGTAACCGCTCATGCTCGTCCCAGGTCATCCCATAGTAAGCCCGGCATAGGTCGTCCATGACGCGGCGTGCATTTGTGAAGCGGTTCTCAATCTCCCGCTTCGTGCTGCTCTCGTTGAGCTGTCCATCTTTGGTCATAAAAAATCCTCCAATCTTGCCAGAGGCCGGAGGATGTGATATACTGTCTCCGATACCTCGTAGTTTCGTTACGTGGTGTCATGCCCTGGTCGGTGGTGGTGCACTGGCCGGGGCGCTTTTTGTTGTGCTCCATTAAATTTATGAAACAAGGAAATGCATTGCTATCCAAAAAATCGTTATTGCGGAAAGCACAGAAACCGTTGTCGCATTTATTTCCTCATCAAAGAACCAACAAATAAATATGTACCCTGCTTCAAGCGCCGCAAAAGCTAAAGCTATCCATTGGAACATCCCCGGCCCCCACTTTCGTAATCGAGGTATTTGTTTCCAAAGATATCTATCGTATAGTTCTTAGCAATTTCATCTTGATTCCGCTGGCTTTGTAGTGTAAGTACGAGGTCAGCAATTTCTTTAGAATCAGCCTCAATGATGATCTTCACCCCACTTACCTCCTTCCCCGCCCCTGACGGGGCAGTGTTCCGGGCTGGCCGGTCTGGATAGGGAAAATATGTTCCTGTCTCAGAATTTTTCTTCCCGCATATTGTGTGGAACAAATTTTCTATACAATATCTTGATATTTGTCGTATAATACGCTATAATTGTAGCGGAAGAGGCAACTGTATCTTGCCCTCTATTCTCGAAGAAGGGAGGTTCCGCCGTGCCTAAACCGTTGTATAAGCCTGGAGAAGACAATAAGCCTCGTGGTGAGTATGTGGAGGTCGGTCCTCGTGGTGGTCAAGTCCATGATCCTCGGCAGGTAACTATTGACCCCGGTGATCGTCTGCCACCCACTCAGAAGCCGGGTAACAAATGGACTCCTAAAAAGTGATTTCTCCTGTTAGAGGATCTTTGCTATTTGCAAGGATCCTCTATCTTTGTTTTTACCCGCCAGAGGCAAAAGCTCCTCCCGAATAGGTTAAGCTGTAACCACGCCTCAGCATACATAGTTCCATTCTCATGGTACTTTGTGATGTAGTGATGCATAAAACCACTTCCTTTCACTCTTTTATGTAACTTTGATCTGGACGAAAAAACAGGTATTTGACATCCAAATCAGGGAACAGAGAATGCTGGATATTGAACGCTTCAACTATGCTAAGCGGAGACTTGGCAGAAAGTTTCCTAGATAGCGTATCTCTATTAAATCCGCATGTCGCCGCAATATCCCCGATTCCAAGATTTTTCCGCCCCATCTCCGCTCTAAGGTTTGGAAAAGCAATATTGTCTTTCTTTGCCACGAAAACACCCCCTTTCCCGGCCCCGCCCCGTCAGGGGCGGGCTTTATTCACTTGTTATCGATCCGCCGAAAAAGATCATCAACTGTATAGTCAGGGAAGAATTTATTTTTGATTTCAATTGCCTCTTGGATTGAAAATGCACCTTTCCCGGCCATTTTGTTACGAAGAACACGATCGCTAATTCCGGCCTCCTTTGCTAGAACACACTTCTTGATTCCTCGTTTGGCAATTTCGCCGGCCAAGTTAGGATAAACCGCAGTCATAACCTCACCTCCATTTCCGCTTACGGAAATTCTGTCTTTATTATATTCCCGTTTACGGAAACTGTCAAGCTATTTTGCAAATTTTTATTTCCGATTTCGGAAATTTTATTCTTGCGATTTTTTTATAATTGTGATATATTGTTTTCAGGAGGTAAAGAAAATGTGGCTTGACGTTTTTAATGAAATGCGAAAATCATCAGGGATGAGTCTTGATGAGTTAAGCGAAAAATCAGGAGTCCCAAAAGGAACCCTTGCAAAAATAACATCAGGTATTACAAAAACTCCATCTCTCGAAACAATGAGAAGCCTTGTTTATGCGATGGGATACACCCTTGATGATTTGGACAAAAAAGAAAATTCCCCTGCTCCACCCGAAGACGAAGAAGGGGAATTGACTGTTGATGAAGTTGTATCGGCCTTTGTCTCTGCTGGGATTGTTCCAAAGGGCAAGGATCTAACTGATGCAGACCTTCGATTCTTGCTCGCAATTATGGACGCTATTGACCGCTGGTTCGCAAATTAACACCAAAATACGCAAGGAACGATAAGGGAATTTTTTCTTATTTAGTGCTTTGGTTAGCTTTTCAAAGTTTGGAAGCCCTTTTTCGTTTGGCGTCATCTTGCGCCCTCCTCCCAATTTGCACCTTACCAAGATTTTGGTTGGGAATGTTGTTCCCTTGTTTATAATTATAGAACGTTGGTTCTATTTAAGCAATATGTGTTATCACCAAATTGTGGCAGCTTATTTTCTATATGCTAAGAGATTGCTTCGTTAGAAAAGAACGGATTATTGGGCTATGGTTATGATATGGTACATTCAACCTATGATTGCCACACAGAACGAGAATCTAGCCGCAGAATTGTATTTTTAGAGCCTACCGCCATAGGTCGGCAAAGTAGAGAGGAGAATGGGAAATGGAAATGGGATGGAAAAGAATAGCGGCTTTGGGGATGGCGCTAATGATCCCACTGTCCGCTTGTACTGCTGAGTCAACAGCAGACGCGAGCAAAAGCCCTCCCCCAGAACAAACCATTGTAGCCACACCAGAAAGCGACCCAATAAAAGACAATATCACTGCTACATTCTCGTCCTTCTGTGATCCCGCATTTATAGAGAGCTCCATATTCGGAGATATGACCACAGTGAATATCTATGACCCTGACATAGCCGCACCAATACAGGAAGCGAAGGACGCGGGAGTCGTTCCAACTAACTGGGAGGATATTAAAACAACTCTTGTCGGCCTTTCTGAGAACACTCCATTACTCCAAGATACTACGCGATGCGCCATTTATCTCAGGCAGTCGGAAGATGGGGAAATATATCTTACTGTCACTGGCGATAAAGTTATGTTTGATGTTTTTGAGGAAGCAGCCACTTATAACGATGGGAAAATTAGCCTAGATGAATTTAATCAGATTAAAACGGGGATGACATACGACGAAGTAGTTTCGATTATTGGATCGAAAGGAGAACTGCTATCCGAATCAGATCTTGGCATTGGGTCAGAATATGTAACTACAATGTGGATGTGGGAAGGTAAAGGGTCTATTGGGGCTAACGCAAATGTGATGTTCCAAGATGGCAAAGTAGTCAATAAAGCGCAGTTTGGCTTAGAGTGAACAATAAGGAGATTTTACGTATGTTGGACAAAAAAGATTTGCAGGCAATCCAATCCATTATCGCGGACGCTGAACAGCGCATCACCAAAAACACCGTAATGATGATGGAAACCAAATTTGAAAAGCGGTTTAATTTGCTCGCAGAGGGCCAGAGCGCCATCCTGGAGAAACTGGAGCGCCTGGACGACATGGAGGTCATAGACACTCGGATCACTGCCCTGGAGGCTATGGTGAAGAAGCTGAACCGCGAAATGGAGAAGCTGAAAAAAGCGCAATAAAAATACCGCCCCCGGTGCTACCAACACCAGGGACGGCTCACATAGGGGTGATAAGGTTTGGCCGCCATTATCACCCCTTTATTTTACCAGAATAGGGGGAAAAGTCAATGAGAAGAGCGAACGGAACTGGAAGTATTGTAAATCTTGGCCCAAACCGCAGAAACCGATACGCCGTCAGGGTGTCGTATTTGGAGCGGCCCGGACTGTGGAAACAAAAGTATTTATCCTACCACAGAACCACCAAAGAAGCACAGGAGGCCCTCGACAAATATTTGGCATCTAACATCCCGGCAAAGTCACTCGCCGTTACCTGGGGAGACGTATACAATCAGTGGTCTGCCAAAAAGTATGCAAAGGCAGGAGCCGCCTCTATCGCCAGCTATAAGGCTTCTTGGGGCCGTCTGTGTTCCCTGGAGGGGAAGGAGATATCAAAGATAACGGTAGATGATTTACAGGCAGTCATCGACAAAGACGAAACTGCTGGGCTGTCACAGTCCAGTATAAATAACGACAAACTGTTGATGAAAGCTCTTTTTAAGCACGCAATGGAACGTGATCTTGTGGCAAAAGATTATTCGCAGTTTGTTGAGGTGCCCATCGTTGGAGCAAAAGTGGAGAAAGGCGCCTTTGACGATATCACCATGAGAAAGATTGAGAAATTGGCGTCCTCTGGATTCCCTTGGGCCGATACCGTACTAATGCTATGTTATACTGGATTCCGAGTATCTGAGTTTTTGGGGCTCACCAGATTTTCCTATCATCCAGATGGGAGCTATTTGCAGGGCGGCCTAAAAACACAGGCCGGGAAAAATCGGATTGTCCCGGTGCATCCTAAAATCATGCCATATCTGACCAAGTGGCTGTCCAGGGGCGGTAAAACTATTATCTGTGATGATGACGGCAATGCAATATCGGCACGTAAATACCGGGCCCTCTTCTCTGGAGTCATGGAAGAATTAGGGGCACTTAGTGCTACCCCTCATTGGTGCAGGCATACCGCCGCATCTCGAATGAGGATGGCTGGGGTGGACGAAGTCGCTATAAAACGTATCTTAGGACATTCTGATGGAGATGTTACTGAGCACTATACGCACGTAGATGTTTCGTTTTTGGCTAAAGAGATCCAGAAGGTTTCCTAAGTATTTGTAACTTTCGTCTTAAATATGTACAAATAGAACAATACACCAAAAGTTATGAAAAGTTGTTGCTAATTGCGTATTTGTTAATAATTTTATTGTTTTTTGCCCTTGGATAACATGGAATCTTAAACGCTTTGTAATTCGTAGTGAAAATAAAGCTAGTGATTGCAATGCTTACAGGATTTTTTGTAGCTAGTATGTAGCTAGTGCGTAACTTTCGGTGTAAATATGTGCAAATAGCAAACCGATGAAAAAGTTCAAAAATAGAGGGCGGAGGCTATTGCCCCCGCCCCTTGTTTAGCCCCTCACGATGTACTCGTAGTAGCGGGCCAGTTTGTCCTCCGGTGCGTCCTTATCACACAGGAACGATTTTGCCATGTCGGCGTAAAAATCAATCTTATCGCCAACACCGTGTTTCTTGGCTACCTTAACGTAGTCACTATAGACCATGTTGAGGGCCGCCCAGAACTGGACAGGGTCGCACTCAATCCCACGCTGGGCCATGACCTGTTTGGCCTGCTCCAGCGTCCAGTGAGCGCCACGGGTGCCATCCTCGTTGTCCATATGCTTAGACCATTCATCGGCCATCTCCTTGGTGAAAGGGATATAGCCGGAAGCAGCCCCATAACCTGTCATGTGTTCTCCACCTTTTCTGTACGCCATCTCGTCCATGCGGTAGTCATGGTCAAACTCTCTCGGAGTTTTCATTTCACCTTCGCCAGAGATAGCGAATCCGATTTTGTTCATGGGACGATTCATCTCCCGTCGCTCTGTGTATGCGCTCCCATCCTCCCGATAGACCGGTGGGACGTAAGGGTAGCCGTAGTGAGACCGAGGACCGTACATCCGGTCATCCCAGTATCGGCTCTCTACCCACATGCCACCATCGTTACGTGGGGCAAAGCGCCCATCAGAGTAACGGCGATAGCCCCGATCCTCCGGCTCCATCATCTCAGAGCGCGGCGCATAGCGGCCATTGTCGTAATGCTCCCGGCCACGGCGGTCACGAAACTTATCATCGACATCGTAGTTGTCGTAGCTCCGTCCGTCGTTGTAGCGGCGATTGTTGCCACTGGACATGAGCATCATCCGAGTAGATCGTTTCATTTTGACCCCTCCTTACGCCGTAGGGGCGGGTGCAGCACCGCCGTCAATACTGGCAAGATTGTTACTGGGAGAGCAGCAGGGCTGCCCCAACATGCGGAACGAGCCGCCGGTGGGGGTAGTCACCACACAGACGGAGTAGCGGGTGCGAGTGCGGATGCCGCAGACAGTCACCTCGAGCGCAGTTACGCTTGGTAAGGGGATATAGCTCTGTCCCCGTACCAATAGTAATGTACACAGGTGCATTGATGGTAGTTGTGGCCGGGATGGACTGAGCTACCACAATGCAATACTTCCCGCCGTTGTTGTAGGCGCCGGCAGGCAGATTGATTTCAAGATTCCCTCCAGTAAAGGTGACCGCCTGGCTTAGCACCAGGTTGTCGCACAGTCGGCAAACAGGCTTACAAGACATAAAATACCTCCAAAAATCAGGGGCGGCAGACATTTAGCCCGCCGCCCCGAAATAGTCACGGCAAAGCCGGAAGGTCAACTTACGAGGAAACCTCGTAAGTTTAGCAGCCACAACCGCAGCCGTTGTTGTAGGTCCCGCAATAGGGATAGGGGGCGGGCACTTGGTAAGCGGGCACGGGCATGGGATTGATGCGCCGAATCAGTTCAGAGGTCTGAGCGTCCAGAGTGGCGGTCAGATAACTGTTCTGGTTGGCCTGAGAGGCGGCCAGCTTCAGGGACTGGTTCTCCGCCTGGAGAGAATCAATCTTGCTCTGAGTCAGGAAATCCAGAATGGCGCGGGTGTTGGAATTGTTGTTCTCCAGAATATCGCGGGTGCTGCCCTGGATGGTATTCTGGATGGCGCAGGTGTTGGTCGCCATGTTGTAGTTCACGCCGTCGATGGCGCGCTGGGTCTGGCAGCAGCAATCCTGAGCCTGAGCGGCCATGTTGCACATCTGAGACTGGACACCATTGAAGCCCTGGAGAAGTGCAACATTGGTGTTGTTGAAGCCGCTGGTGATGCTGTTATTCAGGGCATAGGTGCTGTCACAGATGCCCTGCTGGATAGCAGAGATGCCGCGCTCCACACCGTTGAAGGCAATGGCCTCATTGACATCGGCGCGAGTAGCCAATCCCTGGAGGCCGGGGTCGGTGCTGGCACCGCCACCGCCGAAACCACCGAAGCCGCCGCGGCCCCAGCCAAAAATCATGGCGAAGATGATGATAGCCCACCAGCCATCGCCACCCCAAAAGCCGCCATTGTTACAGTTGCCGCCGTTGGAGTCGGAGCCAAGAGCATAGCCAGTCGCAAAATCGTTATCCATTGTATATACTCCTTTGTCAGTTATTACATCGGGGCCGTACGCTCCCCGGATGTTTCCAAAGAGCGGTTTTTATCAAGACCCGAAAACTGATAAAGAGTGCTCTATTTTATTTCATGGGTATACCTAGTTGTCGTGCAATTTCCTCAACGGAGGTTCCCCTCTGTTTCGCCATGTTTTCTGCTGTTTGGCGAAGCTGTTGCGGGCTCTTGCCCTGGATAAGCCGCATGGCTTGAGCTGCCTGCGGATTCTGTCCAGCCATCTGCTGGAGCATTTGCATGGGGTTCCCGCCGTTTCGCGCCATCTGGAGCATGGCCATCATGGGATTATTCATCGGAGGCATCATTCTTTTTCCCTGCCTTTCCACCAGAAGCGGGCTTTTTCAGCCGCTCTATTTCGTCTTTCAAATTGTTGATGGTGTCCTTCATGTCCATAAATTCATCCAGCGGTGCGAAAGCCGGGGCCGGATTCTCTATCTGCTGGTCTCTTGCCTCCTGTTGGCCGTGAAACTCAAACACATCAGCAGCTCCGGTATTGGTATTGAAGCGTTTCATATAGACCACATTATGAGCGAGGTCGGGGAAAAACATGGGAGCACCCATAAAATCCACCGGGACACCCAGTGCTTCCTCTCTAGAGGCCACAGGACGGCAGAAAAAGGCAGGCTGTGTGTTTACACTCCCCTGCGTCTGAATGGCCTGTGAAGGTTGCTGAGCAGGCTGCTGGGGCTGATATACTTGTGGAGCCGGAGCAAACGGGGTAACAGGATTGTAGGCCCCATAAGCCGGGTAGGTGTAATTAGGAAACGCCATACTGACGCGCCTCCTTCCCCGCCTCCAATGCGGTTACGTAATCCTCTAGGCCCTCGTCATCTCCCTGTGCCATGTACCACATCGCTGTTTCGGCGGCACAATCACGGGACATGCCAGCGGCTACCATCCTCTCGATTAGAGTCATATCCAACACGTCCTTGTCTATAAAAATAAGGAGTCCGTGAGGAGGGCGGCGACGTGTACCAACCCTGTATCCTCACGTCCTCCATGTCTATATTGTCGCATAAAATAACCCCGGCTGGGTTCGGTTCCAGTCGGGGTTATGTACGTCTTATGTACGGATTATGTATAGCTTGGTTGCAACGTCGGACACGCGGGGCAAGATGTCCTTGATGTGATCGCCTACCGTTGCCCTACGCCATCCAAGCTCTGCCGCAATATCCATCTGCGGCCATTTCTCGATAATGTACCGGCGGGCTATCAACTCATCGTCTCGATACAACGCGGCCTCTTTGATGGCCGTTTCAAGCTCAGAGCGCAAGAGCTTATCCAGCGGATCCGGTAACTTCGCCCTTGCGCTCATTCAGTCACGTCCTTTCGTCCTCCGGCGGCTCAGTGGGCAGTTGTTTCAGGGCCTCCACCAGCTTTGCCGCCATGCCATTCCCGCCCAACGCTTTGTAGGCATTGTACATGTCCAGCACGTTCTCCATACCGTAGATCGGGATATAGCGCTGTTCCGAGTAGTGGTTGTACTCGGCAATGATTTCGCGTCTTAGCAGAGCCTGTACCCCATTCATAAGGGCATCGCTCTTCTGATTGTCCGCTTTGATGCGTTTCCGCTCCCGCGCGGCGACGGCCTCGATAATCGCCACCAAGACCACAGCCGCGCCGGAAATCAGTGGGCCTACCCACTCCATGGGCATCAGCCCTCCTTAGTCAACTGCTTATAAACCTGATTGATACCAGTGGCCGCAAGTCCGCTCACAATCCCAACGGCAGCGGCAGTAAGGTAATCGCTGGCCGGGAACTCGGGCATAATAAACATGCCGAGAATACCCAGCGCCGCGCCAAATACGCCGCAGATGATGGGAATCCACTTATTGTCCAGTCCAGTGGCCTTGACCACCTGGCCGACCAGAAAGCAGATCACAGTGATAACCGCCACTCCGGTGATACCCAAAGAAGAAATGTCCATGATATGTACCTCCATCAAATCAGATTCAGCCGATCCAACACGACGGCCAGCTCCTGCCGGGTCATATTATCGCGGGGCCGGGTGCCGTCCAGTACGCCATTGTCTCTGGCTTTTTCCCACGCCTCAGCGGCCCAAACGTCCGGGGTGTCCTCCGCGCTGTCCGCTCCCGTTTCGCCTTGCCGCGCTACGCCCAGGAACTCACAGATGCCCTTTGCGGTGGCCTCGGCCAGTTTGTCCCGGTACTTGGTATCTTTGAGATACTCCACGTCGGTCTTATTGGTATGGAAGCCGTACTCAATCAGGCAAGCGGGGGCGTCGGTCTTGGCGAGCACGGTCAATTCGATGTTGTGTTTGATAGGCTCACTTCTCAAAGCCACCCCGGCGGCGTGGAACGCGTTGACCAGCTTGGAGGCCAGCACATTGCGCTGTGCCGTCATGGGCCCGGCGCTGGTGTAGATTTCAAGCCCAGATCCGTTCGACCATCCTTTCCCCTGTCCAGCATTGGTGTGGATGCTCACAAAGCAATCCGGCTTTGCCTTGTTGCTGATGTTGGCCCGCTCCGTCAGGCTGGGGTAATTGTCCGCGGTCTTGGTGAGCACCACGCCCACCCCCTTGGCCTCCAGCAGCGGCTTGACACGCTGGGCCATGTCCCAGGTAAACTCCCACTCTTTGTAGGTGCCGTCCGGGGATCCGTTGACATTGCCCGGCCCGTGTCCGGGGTCGAGGCATACAGTATGCTTACTCATAGGCTTGTTCTCCTCTTCCGGCAGTGTCTGCTCCGCCTGCTTGAGATACACGCAAATCCAGTTGTGCACCTTGCGGCTGGCGGTGATGCGCTCTCCGCCAAAGTCACACTGGCTGGAGCCGCCCCCATCCAGCATGACGGCGGAGGACCAGCCCAGCCCGGCCAGCTCGTCCCGCAGAGTTTCCGGCGTGGCTGCGTCTCCGGTCCCATCGCCAGAACAATAGAGGGCCAGACTGCCACCACGCAGGCCAATGGCGCTGCGCCCCCTCTTGCCTCCCTGGGCTGATCCGTAGGAGGGCTTATCCACCGGCTTGCCGGAGGTAACGAGGGCGGTCACAGCGATAAAGTTGGCCGCTCCCCCGTACTCGGAGGTCATGCGGATGTCCGGGCCTTTGTCCCAGGCGTAGCCCATCGGACGCCAGGGCGTGCCGGAGAGCATCGCCCCGCCCACCTTAAGCAGCGGGCAGGGGGTGCCGTCTGGGTTCCACATGCCGCCATTGAGCACGTAATGGGCCTTTGTTTCAGCCTTGACCTGAGAGAGCGTCTTGCGGCAGTTGGTGACTCTCAGCTCAATCCGCTCCACGGACGAGAGCGGGATGTATGTAATGAGCTTACTCATTTGATTCACATCCTTTTATCCAGCGATCCCGCTGTTGATTACTGTTCCGGGGCCAGTAGCCCGGCCAGCTCCTGGTACTCCTCCGGGGTGAGCCGGTCGGCGGCGAGATAGACATCCATCTTGTCCTGGAGGCCGTCGGTGCGGCCCCGGTCAATGAGCATCTTGCAGAGATTGTATACGGTTGTCATAGTGTCTCCTTTCTTAGATGGTGGTGGTGGTCAGCTCCAGCATACACAGCCGCGCCTCGTGCTCGGCCAGCATGTCCAGTGTGATGTCCTCTGCGAGGGGCGGCTGGGGCTCCGGCTCCGGCGGTTCGGGCCGCTCAGTAGACGTGATACCCACCAGCCTGCCCTCCTCAATCTGGAGGTCACACCAGCCATAGGTCGCCCACACCGCGTCCTGAAGGTGGGCTGGCACCTCTATGTAGCCATCCAGCCAGCAGGCGCTCCGCCCGCTCTGGCTCTGGATCGGGTGCTGGCCGGTTTCCAGCGGGTCAATTTGGATGATGGTCATATTTAATTCACCTCTTATTTCTAAACTATGGCATAGTAGTGATATACAACTCCAGATGTATTAAATTGTACATTTGCTGCACCAGTCGGGCTAAGGCCAAAATACCAACTGAAAGTTTTTCCATCCGCTGATTTTTTACCGTAAGAATCTCTTGAGTTGTTAGAGTAGAAAAAACCAAAGCCTCTTGTATACTCAGTAGGGATAATACTGCTTGGAATAATATTAGAAACTGAGCCACTTCCAGAAGCGTCGATACTTTCATACGAATCTGTATATTGCCTACCATAAATACAGAGTATTTTAAAGGGTTCGGCTAAGGTTATTTGATTAGGGTTGCTTTCGCCTGATTTTCCTGTCCCCACATAGCTCCCCAAAATAACCCTCGCCCCCGCGTGCTCGTCCACGTACTGCTTGTTGGCAGCGTCCGTTGAGTCAACTGGAGAGGGTACCGATTTAATTGGGTATCCACCCATATTAAGTGTGCCAAAGAAAGACGTGTTTGCACTATCCCCACCTAAAACAATTGTGTTTCCCGTAATTCTGATTGCCGTACTGCCTGTCGCAATTTGAATCTGTTGCGGCGAAATGATAGATAAACTATCTGTACCCTGGATAGTAGCGCCTGACTTCATGGTCCCACCAGCCAGTGGCAGGAATGGAGCACTTTGCATACCAGCCAGAGCGGTGTTAAACTCCTCTTCGGTTCCGGTATATCCTTTCTCTTTTGCCGCCTGATAGGCGGACTTTCCAGGTGCACCATCCTTGCCGTCTGCCCCTGGAGCTCCGTCTTTGCCGGGCAGTCCCACCCCGGCAACTTTTTTGCCGTTTACAACGATAGCCATGTGCTACACCTCCACCCATTGCCACATGCCGGGACTGTCGGGCGGCCACGTACAGGGAATCATGTCCCCGCCCTCAGCAACCTTGTAGACCTTGCCGTTGTAGCTGTAGTGCTTGCCCGCGTGGCAGTCCATGCCGTACACCCACGGGATGGGGTCGTCCGCTGTGCCAGCGTGCTCGCGGTCAATAGGCCGGTAGATGGCGAGCATGCCGTCATCGTGCGGGGGCATCTCCTCTTGAGGAGTTACCGCCTGCACCACCCGGTAGAGCTGGCCGCCGTCGTTGAGGATACGGCCCGCCGGGAGCTCCTCTCCGGCCTCTAGAACCGTCTCCCACGCGGGGAACAGGTCGGGCATGTCCAGAGCGTAGGTGTCAGGTATGGCCGTGCTGGTGGCCGCATAGGCCCGCATAGCGGCGGCGTATTGCGGAGTTAGTTCAGGTTCCGGCGGTCTTGTGTCCGGGGTGGCCTGTCCTGTTTCGGGGTTGTAGCGCCACCCCTGCTCTACATCGTCCTGTACCTCTACACAGCGCCGTGCAAATGCCTCGCTATACCACTTCTCTGGCGGAAGTGCATATTCCGGGATGATTTCTCGGATAGTGTTATCCTCACTTAAATAGACTGTTTTCATTAAAAATCACCCCTTACCGTAAATCGCCACATATCCATTCCCACCTTGTCCGCCAGTTCCAGATCTCTTTTGGTTAGAAGTGTAATTGCATCCGCCGCCAGCACCGCCTCCGCCGCCGCCTTTGCTGCCATTTCCACCATCAGTTCCATTTGCAGACTGGCTGGCCCCGTCTCCTCCATCGCCTCCACCGGTAGCCCCTCCGCTTGCTCCTCTTTCCTTGTTGGGGGTAGCGTTTCCATCGGCACCACCGCCACCACCGCCGGCCATATGTATCCCAATGATATCTACAAGGATGCCATCATTCCCCCGTTGTGTGCTCACCCCTCCACGACCTGGGGTATCAGTTCTATTGCTGTCCAAATTGCCGCCAGGACGGCCAGGTTGTTCATTTGATGCACCTTCTCCGCCCAGCGCTACAAGCCCGAAAGCGGTGGTACTGCCTCCATTGAGCCCCTTGTTTCCAGAAACGATTTCGTTTCCACCGTTTGGGCTCACTGCCATCCCTCCGTTCCCTCCTGCGCCAATAATAATACTCTTATTTTTGATTTTATCTGTATCCAAAAAGTGAGCAACAATCACCTCTCCTCCTCCTCCGCCGCCGCCGCCATTGCCTCTGCCGCTTTGCTGGCCGGTTTTACCCATTCCACCAACGCCACCGCCTCCGCCGCCACCAACCACAACCACAAAAACATCTGTATATTTGCGGTCGAACGTATGGGTGTAGCTCCCTGGCGATGTGTATTCCTTTATCAGACTATATCCGATTGAGCCAAGCGCCTGTTCAACACTCGTGTCCACATACTGCTTGTTGGCGGCATCTGCGGAATCAGAAGGAGCGGCCAGATTGGCTATCTTGTGCCCGGTCATATCCGTGTTTGCTTTAAGTGCAACACCGCTCTCAGAGGTCTGTAGCACCTGCGTCGTGTTGTTGACCAGATTGATGCCGGAAGTGCCGACTGTGATCGCTGCCGCTCCCTCAGCCAGGGGGGCCTCAATCCGGATATTCCCGTTTGGCATCATCTTGATTTGAGCGGCAGAGCCCCCGTGCTTGATGGCCTTGTCCGCCTGGATGGTGATATCTCCCTGCATTGTCCCGCCAGTCAAAGGCAGATACTCGCCTCCGCCCTTCCCCGCCAGCTCGTCTATGGCCTCTTGTACATTGGTAGCCTCCAGGCCGCTGCCTGTGTTGCTGTAGCCCACATATTCGGCGGAGAGGTCGCCGCCCTCTCCGTCTTCTGTCACCTCAATGGTGTAGGGGCCGTTGCCCAGGCTCTCCCCCATCTGCATCGTGCCGCCGCCGGGTATTGAGAGCCAGGGCGCAGCCGTGGCGATAGCGGCTAACTGGGCGGCATACTGCTCCAGTGTGGTGCCCGACGGCGGTTCTACTCCCATAGCCTGTAGTGACGCTGCGATACTTGCCTTAGCGGCGGACAACCGGTCGATTTCGCCCTGAATACTCATGTCACACCTCCCGTCAAATGGCCGCCAGGGCCTCCTCAATGTCGCCCGTCAGGCTCACCGAGCCACCAGTGGTGTAACCCGCAGGGACGGCAAAGGAGGTTGTGGTCAAGCCGTCAATCTCCCCGGATACTGCCCCATTGTTTGCCATTGAGCCAGTGACCTTCGCGCCTTTTGCGTAAGCGGTCTTGCCATTAAGGATATCCCCGGCAACCGCTGTGCCGTCAGAGGTGTCCACATAAGCCTCCGGGATGGCCGCTACCTCAACGGACGTGAGCACCTTCCCGTCCGTAGGCTCTACCGTTTGGACAGACTTGTTGGGCGTAACACTCTTCGTCTCCGGGGTGATCTGCACCTTTCCCGTCCCGCTGTGATACCCCTTCGGGATGGTGTAAGACAGTTTTTCCGGGGTCAGTGTTTCAGTTGCCGCCCCGTTGTTTGGCATGGTACCTGTGGTGGTCTTGCCTGCCTTGTCCACAAACACCTTGCCAGTCAATACGTCAGCGGCGGTAGCCGTAACGGCGGATACGTCCTGATAGTTCTCCGGGATGGGGCTGACCGTCACGTCGGACAGACCATAATAGCCGGGGTCGGGCGTCACATTCTGCTGGGACTTAGTGGGCGTGACAGTCTTGCTCTGGAGGTTATAGTTTCCGCCGCCGGAAACCCCAGAAACCGTTCCGCTTCCGTTGTGGTAGCCTTTGGGGATGGTATATGTATCGCCCTCTTGGACGGTGGCAGATACCGCGCCTCTGTTCTCGATTGCCTCAATCTCTGCGGCCAGCTTGGTCAGATCGTCCGTGCCTGTGCCAATACCCAGTTCAACGGCCTTTGACCTGATGGCGTTCCGCGCTGTTTGGATTCTGCTGATTTCAGTTGCTACACTCATGCTTTCCCACCTTTCAAATTGTCCCTAACAGGATTTCGATATTGCCTACCGTCTCCTGCACCGCGGCTGCGGTAATGGGGAGCGTATTATCACCCTCGTCAAAGCCGTTTACTGTGTCCACAGATAACGTCCTTGTGTCTCTGTCCAGCTTTAGCCCGTGCCCGATGTTGTAGGATGTACCTCCTCCACCCTCCGGTAAAGGGATATCCGACGCCTCATACTGGCCACTGTCTGGGTTCCAAATTCCCCAAAATCCATCCAAGCCGGGCCTCGGGGGATGCTGGTTCAGCTCTGTGATACGCTCCTCCATCTGCTCAAATTCGGATGGTAGAGGAGGTGGGAAAGCGTCTACGGCGTTAATGGAGTCATGGACCGTTGCGTAGAATATATTACTGTGCCGCACCTGCTCCCCGAGTGTACCCCTAACCTGCATTAAATACTGGCCGTCATCAGCCAGCATGGAGGCCGTCAGCAAGGCGGAGTACACTTGCCCGACGCGCTGGAGCTGGATAATATTCTTTTGACCGTCTTTCTCTACATCCACCTTTAAGTCCCACTCGTCTGTGAGGTCTGTGGAGATTTCGAGGACTACAGCCTCATTGTCGCCCTCAAACCCTAGGCAAAATTTAGGCGGGGCGCAGATGTACCAATTTGCCATGATGAGCATTATGTCCTGCCCCCTTTATTGCGCCGCAATCGTGTCCAGCAGCTCATCGATTTCCTCTCCGCTATATTTGCTTGTGTAAGACCCGTCGCCCTGTAGCTCCGCCTCCAAGGCTGCCACACGGGTATCCAGCAGCACCTCCACCGATACGGGCAAGTCAATGGCAGGCTTGGTGCCGTCAGCCACAATAGTGACGGAGCCGTCTCCACTGCCTGTGAGATAGAGCAGGGCCGCCCGAGCGGCTGTCCTCTGTGCTGCCGTGGCCGCCTGGTTTGGGTGGAGCACCAACGCCTCACCAGCGGACACCCCAGCCGCCTGGGCAGTCTGCGTATAGGGCGCGGCCGCCCCTGTCCAGCCTGCCGCCGTAAGATTTACTGTAATCATGTTCTCACCTCACACTGCAATAATTTTGCGGCCACGCCCGAAAAATAGTTGCCCGCCGCGGGCCCGAAATCGTCCGGATTTTGATGTCTTAGGCTGTTGGTAGTATACCAGGATACCGCCTGGCCCTCCGTTTGACCCACGAGAGCCTTTCCCTGCCGAGCCGCCGTCCTTCGTGATCCAGATACCGGCCGGCAATTCTGACGGCCCATAAGCCTCCGCAGACGCAAACAGTCCTCCGGCACCGCCGCCACCACCACCGCCATGCCCGCCATTTCCTCCGGCTCCTATTTTGTCCGGCGTTTGAGGTGCATCAGGAGACGCTCCTGCTCCACCGACTGCCGTTGGACTGTCGCTGCCGGGGTCTCCGTCTTTCCCATGGGCGGCTCCACCGCCTGCTCCACCACCATAGATGCGTATATTTTCGGATGTGTAATCGTCAAACTTCCATTTATACGGCGGCCCGCCCGGTCCGCCAGTGTTCGGGGGCACATCCTCGCCGTTTTCGCCATAATCCCCTCTGCTACTGGATGCCTTTCCTCCACGGCCACCCGCAGCACCGTCAACACCTTCTGTTCCGGGCTTAGCAAGCACATCTCCTGATACTGGGTCGGTATATCCTGTATCAGATACGGCCCCCTGTGCAGACGACAAATCTCCGAAAGTCGTTTCGCCGCCAGCAGTACCAACGGACCCATTCGTCGCTCCTCCAACGCCGGGTGTGCCGCACTCATAGTGGATGATCTGCCCAGGGACAACATCAATCGTCGCCCGGTAGACCTTTCCGCCAGCGCCTGGAGCCCCCTTTTGTCCTCCTTCTCCGCCATCGGCCTGTGGGTCTGACCACGATCCACCAGCATCTTGTTCCTTTGTTGTTACGATTAGTTGGGTTCCTCCGCCTGATTCGCCGTCAAAACCAGCCTGACCTCCTGTCCCCGCTTGGATGCAGACGACAGTAAGCGAATACACTTCATCCGGGATAACATAATCGCCGCTCCCTATAAGTATGTCCTCATAGTCGTAATAGGTCTGATCCTCCGGCGCCGGAGGGATGTATCCCACAATTCCCTCCTCAGACGCCTTCAGAATACCGCTCATAGCAAGGTCAGACGAGCCCAAAAAGATTTCTGCTGTGCCACCGTAAGGATGAGCCGTGCGCACGATATCCCCAGGCTGCTCGCCGCTCCACACGACATCCTGCGTAATAGTTTCTCGGTGGGCATAATATTCTGCCAATCTCTCGGCGACTCCTACTGAGTTAACCAGTGATACCAGGTACGCCTCTTTAACGGTGATATCGTCTCCGTTTACTCCTTGGCCGACATCGCGTACTACGTCCCTCATGCTGTGGATATACTTGGTCCCAGTAAGGGTACCAGTTCCGGCAGATACCTTAGCGTAATTACAGTTACTTTCCAGCACAGCAAATCCATTGGCCTTGAGGTCATGTACCGGCTCGTCAAAACGGATAATATCGCCCTGTTCTGCCGCGCCATCGAACAGTTCTGTTGTTTCGCTGCCCTCTTTCCAAGCGTGCTCGGTCACAATCACCCTGGACACTGGGGTACCATAGTCCACAGAGCCTCCGGTATAGCAGTTGGCCTCATCCAGTGCCCAGCTCAACCCACTATACAGTGACGTAATGCGCAGCACACCGTTAGATAGGGTGCGCAGATAGGCCCCGATGGCAAAGAGCACTTGCGCTAAGTTGTCTCGCGCCGTGGCAATGGGTAGCCAGCCATATAGTTGATAGTCCCGGAAAATTGTCTTGATTTCCACGGTGACGCCGGTTCCTGCCACGATGTCGGACAACACTTCCGCTACCGTCTGTCCTGTATAGAGCCCGCCATAGTGGGTCTTGCCCATAAGCAGGCCAACGGCAGAGACGGCGGAAATCCGGTAGGACTGACGGCCTACCCGGCCCACAGACTGGACGTAGAAGGTGCCTAGCCGACGGCCCTTGTACTCATACTCCAGCTTGTCGTTGCGCACGTATTGGGTCAGGCTGGTGTCCTCGCTGTCCACTTCAAACTCCAGAGTATTAGCCGCAAGGGAATCCGACAGAGCAGAGGTCTCAAGCAGGCAGTCGCCAGTAGTGAGGCGGTAAGCCGCGTCCAGGTCGTCCGAAAACTCCTTGCCTGCATATGTAATGCGGTTCCTCACATGCTCACCTCATTCCGGGATTCGTTGCGGCTCTATGGCGGTAAATTCTACCGTTAATCCTGTCCAGCGGGTCACCCCGCCCACTTTGTCCTTTTTGGTGTGCCGACCGGAGGTCACCATAGCCTCGAAGGTCATGGTGGTCTGCCCATCTGGTAGTGTAATGGTATGGCTATCCACCGGGGCGGATATGGCCCTGAAAAAGGCGTCGTAGTCGGCCCTGTACCCTGGGTCTGGTTCAACCTCCATAGAATAGTCATAGTAGGTGCCCACCACGTCCCGGATCTCCCGGCCAGACATAGCTCTTCCTGCGTTATCCCCGTCCTCCACGCGGAAAGACTGCTCCAGAGTGCCCAGCCGTACCCTTACTTGGTAGGTCACCCCGTCCATGATGATGGACATGCTTACACCTCCGTCAGCTTCACACCCTGCCGCTTGGACTCATCATCCAGGGAAAGCTTAAACTCTCGCATAAAGCCTCCGCCCTTGTGCAGATACAAGTGGATGTCCTGTGTGCTCCTAGCGCCGCCTCGCTCGGCAAATGCGTCCCCAGCCGCCCGTTTGATTTCCGAGTAGGGTGCCACAATCTCGGTCTCGCGTTTGTTGTCACCCAGCACCGCCAAGAACGGGTCGTTGGGCGGCACTACGCCACCGCTAGCTAAACCAGGTATATCTCCATAAGCAGAAGAACGTCCACCGGAAGCTGCAACTTTCTGGAGATCTTGCGATGCTTGATTTGCCCGTTTTGTTGCGGAGTTAATTGAGAGCATAATCGCAGCAATACCTGTCGCAATGGCCGCTGCTGCAATGCCAAGTGTAAGCGCTGACTGGAATGCACCCACAGCAATAGCCGCAGCAATAGCCGCCGACGCTACTAATCCAAGAATTGAAATAACCTTTTCAGCTCCAGACATGCTATCCCATACTGACGCTATCTTGGCCGCCAATGCGACAAAGACTCCTATAGCGACCACTACAATAGCCAGTTTCCCTCCGAGTCCACCCGTAATCGTGCTTAGTTTGGATAATACACCTGAGACCGTTTCAACTACTCCGGCCACTGGGCTGATCGCCGCCAGCAGCAACGCAATCCCAACAATTACTTTTTGAGTTCCGCTATCCAATCCGTTAAACCAATCCAAGAACTGTGTCGCCAGTTCCGTTAATTGAGTCACAAGTGGCTGCACACTTTCGGCCAGTTCTGCAATGGACGTTTGTAATTTCAGACTGGCTTCTCTATTCTGGACCAAACCCTCGTTGTTTTGACGCCATCCTTCATATGCTCCACGCAGAGGGCCATCTACAAGCACAGACAGAGCCAGCTTCTGTTGATCTAATTCTGTGTTGCAGAGGGCCAGATTTGTAGAGAAGTTTTCCGCGCCATATCCAAGACGGTCCAACAGCTCGCCAAATTGTCCTGTGGCCGAACCTGTGGCAAGTGTTTCTTGCAGGCTGTCCGCCAAACTCTCAATCTTTAGGGTGTCGGGAAATGTTGCCGCAGCATTGGCGAGCCCCTCAACTGCGATTTGCAGATTGCTCTCAGTAAATCCCGCCTGGAGTAAGTTGGATACGGCTTCGATACTGCTATCAGTTTCACCAGATACAGTATTGAAATCCATAAATGCTTGGCGTGCCGCGTCAATACCTACCCCCGCCTGACGAGCGTTGTTGTCTAGGAGCGAGAGGTCAGCGCGGAACTCCTCTGTTGCAGGAACCGTAGCCAATACGGCCGCTCCTATCCCTCCGATCGTTGCCGTTACTGGTGCGAAGGCATCTTTAATCTTTCCAGCCTTTTGAGACACATTTTCAGCCTTCCTGCCGAACTCGTCCATCCCGCTGGCACAATTACCGAAAGCTTTTTGTGTGTCCTTCAATTCTCGTTCTGTTTCCGCTAACTCGCGCTGGAGGGCATCATACTGGCCTCGGTCTATCTTTGCTCCAGCAAACTCTTTATCTAGTTTTTTGACCGCTTGCTGGAGTTCTTGATATCTCTTGCGGGTTTCCTCCAATTTTTGGTTGAAGGCATCATACTGGTCGGTAGAAATCTGCCCAGCCTCTAATTTGGCATTCATGGCGGCGGCATTTGCCTCCATGCCCTTCATTGAGGCTGCTACTGCATCCAGTTCCGCTTTGAGCGGTTCGTATTTTTCTTGGTATGCCTGTCCCCTTTGGAGCGCGGCGTCGGCACTCTGTGCCGCTTGTCGCAATGTCTCCAACTTCTGTGCCGTGCTTTCTGTTGCCTGCGCAAGTAGCTGCTGCTTCTGTGCCAACAGCTCTGTGTTCCCAGGGTCAAGTTTAAGCAGTCGCTCCACATCTTTCAGTGATTTTTGCGTGGCAGAGAGCTGCTTATTAGTGCCAGCCAGAGCCTTGTCCAGTTTTGTAGTATCGCCGCCAATCTCTACGGTGATGCCCTTAATTCGGTTGCGCGCCATGCTGACACCCCCCTAAAACCCGTCAAAATCCGCCTGCGTGGGCAAACGGTCATACTCGCAATCGTCGTTCCCCGCCTCAATCAGCATGTCGGTCACCATGCCGATGGTCAGCAGTTCTAGATCCCGGATCGGTATACCCAATTGTGCCGCTCGCAGCAAGAACAGGGCCGTGGTCATTTCCCGGTCTACTGGGTCGTTTTTTTTGCTTTCTCCGATGGATAGGTTATTAAGCTGCCAAAGCTCCAACAGCTGCGGGAATACCTCATAGATGGAGAAGGTGCCAAAGGTGTCCAGCCACTCCTCCACACTGTGCTCTTTCATATCCGGGTCTGCGTGGCGGGCCATTAAATAGGCCACATTCTCGAATACCTCCAGCATCTTCACTGGGATGGGCTGATCCCCACTCTCTGATTTCTCTATGGCAGTCTGTAAATCACGCATGTCTTGCATGATGTCTCGGCCGAACTTGATACGGTAGAGTCGAGGGACGGCCGCCGTGGCTCGAAAAAGGATATCGCGCCCATCAATTTTGATTGTCTTTTCCATTGTTAAACTCCAACAGTAGCCTGCTGCCAGACCTTCTGATACCATGCGTTATACTTCTCGTCCGGCGTATCCGGGGTAGTCTTTGCCTTGATCACGCCACTGGAGAGCGGGGAGGCCGTGATAGTGATAGTCTCCGTGCTGGGTTCCTTGGTGTTGGTGGTGGTGGCACCGGTCAGGCTGGGCCGAGTAGCCGCGCAGTTGTAGAGCACATGACGGACAGCCTTCTGATCGCCAGAAAACTCAAAAAGAAGGGCGAAGGGCTTGGGCTCCGCAGATACGTTCTCCACCAGCACCTTGTCCGTTGTGTCCTCTTTTTCCTGCAAAACATCCTTGCGGAAACTGTCTGGAATCAAGGCAATCTCCAGGTCACCGCTATAGCCGTCGTTTGCCGCAGTGACATAGTAGGCCATATCGTCGGCGTAAAATGTGCTGGTATCGCCCTGGGCGTCCATGGACAGATTGACCGCACCTGGGATACGTACTGGAGTGCCGTATGTGACTTCTCCCTCTTCCTCAGTCAGCATGGCGTAATGCACATTTTTGAGACCAAACTTTACTTTATTAGCTTTATTGGCAGGCATAATCACACCTCGATTTCATAAGTAATCTGATAGATTTTCTCCTCGTCGATGTACTCCTCAGACTTCTCCCAGCACAACCCAGCCAAAACCGCTTCTACTCTGGCTTCGATTACCGGATCTTTTTTGCTGGTATAGAGCTCCACTTGATAGCGACCAGCGGAGAAATACATCCCATTATCCGCATAAAATTGGCTATCGTATGAGAACAGATAGCAGACAAAGGGCGGGGCCTGCCGGGTGCGGAAAGCCTGATAGGCTACCGGCAGCCCCGTTGAAGCTAAGCGCTGGGCTAATTCCTTCTGCGTCATTGCAGCGCCTCCTTCAATTTCTGCATCAATTCGCGTTCCACCGCCTGCTCAGCGGGCCGGATATGTGGAGTGCCATCCACCCGGCCACCTCCTACCTTTGCATGACCATTCTCCAGCAGGTGGGTAAGTTGTCCGTCAGTCGCATTGTAAACTCTGACCCTGATGCCGTCCGCCCCCTCATAGGCCACGGTAGAGCGCCAACCCTTCCTATACTTCCCTGTGCGCTTGGGGCTCCGGCGTTGTATATCCTTTTTGCAGTCCTCTCCAGCGGCCTTGACCACGCGCTTGACCTCATCCGTGACCTCTTCGCCATAGCTGGAGAGCTCCGCCCCGATAGCGTCTGCCAGAGCATCCAGCCGGATTCTAGCCATTGGCTGCACCAGCTTTCTCCTCCAGGTACAGCTCCACTTCGTCGGTATCCCGCTTTCGGTAGGTGCGATAGATGCGGTAGCGCACACCTTGTAGTTCGGCCTCCTGTTCACCGCTGTAATTGACTGCCGGGGTGATAAATACCAGAGCGGGCTTCATGCCCTCCCGGCCACCCTCGAACCATTCCGCACGGGTCACAGACTCCACGCGGCCGAACACCTCCGATCGAGTGCCGTCCCCCTCCACCTGCTCCAGCAAGTCGTTGGTCTGGATGTCCGCCCCAATCAAGACCAGCACATCATCCATCCGTCTCCCTCGCTTTCTGAGAAAACAGGCGGTTGTTAAGCGCCCACCGAAGCATACGCGGCATACCCGTTGTATCTTCCCGGCGTTTACGGTATAGATAAGCCGCATACATCTCCGTCAACATGCAATCTTCTTGATTGCACAGGTCAAGGTTTATCCCCTCGGTTGTAATCAGAGACTGCGCTGACCAGATTAGGTCTCGCAAATATTCATCCATTCGAGGCGTAGAAATTTGTAAGTCTACTTTGAGCATGCTCAAAATTCCTTCATAGGTCACTCTCTACCCCTCCACTCTTTGGGCTCGCTTTTTTACGTCCCCCGTACCCGCGAGCGCGGCCGGGGGGATTCAACCCCCCGCTGCGCCCGTCACGGTAACGGTATATACTCTTACTGCATTGCCCTGCTGCACGGTAACTGCAATCGTATTAGATGCGGATGCTGTCAGGGTAGCAGTGCCGCCATTGCGCAGGTTCTTCCCGTTTACAGCAATAGTTACTTTGGCGTCAGGCTGCACCGCTGTGGCCTCGACCTTTGCGCTGTTCTTGGCCGCGGTGCCGACGGAATAGGTCAGCTTTGTGGGGTCAAACGACGGTGTCAGCGTCACGCCCTCAATCGCCAAGTCCTGGAGCTGTGCATCGTTGGCGGTATCTGCCGCGAAGGTCATTGCAGTAGTCACCGACTGATTGTTGATATTGATTGCCACAAATGCGCCTGGGATGATGGGCTGGCCGTCCGCTCTCTGCTTGCCCTTATATACCGTGTTGTCCTGGAGGAACTGAACCTCAGTAGACCGCTCAATCGTCATACCTGCGCGCATAGACAGGAGATACAGTTCGCCGTAGCCACCCACAATATCGCCATCAGGCATAAACTCCAGGATGTCGACATTGCCGTTGATAATGGGGAGGGTTCCTGCCAAATTGGCGACAATATCGCCGCTGGCCGTAAAGGTAATAAGCTTAGATCGCAGCTTTGCGTGTGTCTTACTGTTCATCGCCCAGAACTGTTCTCCACGGCTATAAGTTGTATATGTATTGCCGGTTGCCTCCATCAGCGCCGCCCAAAACTCAGCGCCGGTTACGCTATCGCCGCCGATCTTCTTGATATTGCTCTCGTGCAGATCCACCCATTCGGGCGCAGAGGCGGGATAATCACTGGGGCGGGCAGTTTGCGCCAGCCGGGTAACAATGCCGAGCGGCATACGGGACGCCGAGCCCTTGCCATAGAGGATCGCCTTGTCCATTGCCAATCCAATGCTCTCGGAAATCATCTCGACAATCCAGGAAGCGAGATTTACGTCGCTGTCCTCCAAAATCGAGTTGCACACCGCAATGTACCCAGCTACCTTATAGCCGTCTACAGTAATCTGGTTAAACCCGAAAGACAGCTCATTGATAGCTCCACACATTTCCGTCCAAACTGCCTCCGGGATAGTTCCGGCAATAGTTTGGCGCGCCTCTCCAGTTACATTGCGCACCCGTACCCGGTTGAGCAATTTGGAATACCGGAACATGTTTTCTGCAATTAGCTCCAGGAACACGATAGGGATTGTCAGCTCAGTACCCGTGACAGCTCTGCTCTGGCCCTTAAGGCTACGCATCTGCTCCAGAAACGCCTTGGAATCCTCCTGCGCCAGAATCGCGGTACGCCTCTCTCCAGGCAGAGCATCAAAGGCCCGGCGGTTCATAGGCAGGGCACGAATGTTCATCATTTCCATGTTGGTATCACCTCTCACAGTTTCATTCTTTTTGCTTTTCTCCGGAGATTGAGGTTTGGGGGCCATTCGCTCGATCTCCTCCAGTTCGTTTTCCAGCCGCTCAATATCGGAGCTTAAGGTCTGCTTTTTCTCGTCGTGCTCTGCTTTCTCGCTTTCGTACTTCTCTACTTCGGCCTCCACTACAGCCTCTTGCTCAGCGTTTCCGGGCTCCACCTCGTTAATTGATGCCTCGAGCTCCGCCTCTCGCGTCTGGAACTCAGTATCCTTGGCCTCCAGCTCTGCCAGCTCTGCCTTTTTGGCGTCAATAGACCGCCGGAGCATTAGCACTTTTAACATTGTCTTCTCCTTTCAGCATGTCTTTAACTTTTCAAACATCGCTCTTTTCCACAGTTTTGTCCGTTTCCGCTTGACTTCCTCTAAATCATGCTTGCGGGCAGATACTGTAGTATCCTGATAGGCCGGGAACGTGCACGGTGAGATTTCGTATAGCGGGGATACCCGCTTAATCGTCCAGTGTACCGTTCCGTCTTCCCTGTACTCGGTTTCCTGATCTGCGATATCAAAACCAAAAGAACACCCGGTAATATCTCCCCGCCGGATTCTTGCGTAAGCGTTCATCGCGTCGCTATCATCCCGGTTAATCCTAATGCGTCCCCACAGCCCTCGGCTATCCTGCTTAATTTCCATAGTCCCTGCGGAGGTGCGGCCCAGCACAAGATCCGTATTGTGGTTATACAGGGCCCGCACATCATCGCTCACACTGTCGTCAAATGCACCAGGAGCGATACTCTCAGTGGCTCCCGGCCAAAGCTCATAAACGGAATTAAATACAGCAAAATACCCCTCAATGTAGAGGTCTCCACCATCTTCTCTGGCCTCCATCTTGTCCATCGGGATATACCTATGTTCCATCTCCTTCACCTCCGTTCTGAACCAGTTTCCCCTGATCGCCCAGCCGGTCGGCTGGCAGATAATTTTCCAGCGCCAAAAGTTCATTCATTTCCGCGTCTGGCGGCAGATTGAGCCAGCCGCGCCATTCATTCCGCCGCAACGCCATCCGGTCAACCATTTCAGCACCTGCGGAAACCAACTCATTGATGCTGTAGGAATATAGACTCCAGGAGTTAAAGCGGAAAAACCATCCAGGCGAATACAGAAGTTTTTTCGTCATTTCCTGCTCGAGAGACCGAGCTAACGGCATGATAGTCGTGTTTACGAAGTTGTTCCATGCATCTCGGTTAAAGTCGCCTACTCCCAGCACAAATGGCGGGATACCCAACACTGCAGCCACAGTGCGCTTGTCCAGCGTAACCATCGCGTCCAACGCAAGGTCGGACAGCGTCAAAGGTTTTACCTGCTCAACCGAAAACTGATCCGCCGGGATTAACCACGGTTCTCCAGCTTCTCCGCTCATGGCGTAGCTTTCCAGCAGTTTTTTCCGCCCGCTCTGGCTGGAGAACTCGTCAGTCAAAGCATCCACCTTGACAATGATTGATGGTTTCCACTTGGATGCCATAAATCCTCTTTGCGTAGTCGAGGCTTGCTTTAGGTTATTAGCTACATCTGCCAGGGACACTCTATATCCGGTTCCGAACCACGGGAAACAGCTATCAGGATTGAGCACAAAATGGAGAACACTATCCGGCGTATACTCCTTCCCGCCTATGTTAACCTTGTAGCCCCACCCGTCCTGGATAAAAGAGGCCATAGACGGCGGTATGGGGTTTAGGTCTTGGATAATCCCATTTTTTGTGTCGGGCCATACAACTGCGTTGCCATTCCCCTCCAAATACAGAGTACGCACAATCCAATGGATAAATTGCTCCCTTGTAGTGTACCTATTAGGTGCTATGTCAATCTTTCTCGACAGTTCATTCCTAATTCGGATATCACCATTTTCTTGGTTTTCCATCAGGTGGATGGTCATAGACCCAATCAACCGGGCAATTGTATCTACTCCAGCTGCAATCTCTGGATTGTGTGACAATGACGTGTACCCCTGACAGGTCAGCGTATCAAACGCTTCACTTGAGCAAAGCCACGCGGCACCACGCTTCTTCGGGGGCTCGTCTCTTGCCTTTTGTCTTCTTTGCTTAATCTTCGCCAAACCAGTCCCTCGCTTTCTTTGCCCTCTCCAGGTTTTCCAGATACCGCACACACGCAAACACAGAAGCATCAAACAAATCTATTCGATGTTCTGGTTGTACTTTGTCATACTGGATCATGTCATCCGTTTTCTCCACTGCCAGCACATTTTCAACACAATACTCATACGCTTCGCTATGCAGATAATAGAGATTTCCGTCCTTCGCACTCTGTTCGATATGCCGGAAACCCTCTGATTTTTTGTAGTAATATTGGGGTTGGTCTATGATTTTAAATCCAGCAGACTTCATCCCAATGAAGTATTCTCGGCAAAACTTTCGGTCGTGGCCTATCTGTCGTATCTTGAACCCTTTCCGCCGCATGTCCACAAACCAGTTGACCACATCGGCGTGATTGACGGTAGGGCTGTTGCACAATGTCAACCATCCATCATCGGCCCAGCCGAATAGTGGGATATTGTCCTGATCTGCTTTGATATGGGCCGCCACTACGGGGAAAAAGGCGTGGGTGATGATGATGTCTACGTCCTTGTATCGGCCGAACAAAGCTGCCGCTGTCAGATCGTGCAGTTTGGATAGGTCGGCTCCGCCATACCAATCAATGGGCAACTTCGCAAGTTGCTCTATCGTCCATCCATATTGCCTGTCGCTTTTCCTGAACTCGTCTATATCAAAATAAGCTTTAAGCGCATTTGTATAGACATTCAGGCTCTTAGCAAAGAAGTCTTTTCGCTGCTGGGGGTCGTTTTGTGCTTGCAATGCATCGTTAAGGATTTCATTTGGCCGTATGGTAATACCATATCCGGGATTGGCCATCTCATGAATCTGCGGGTCTGTGAAATCTACGCTCCCGTCCTTCACTCCCTCCGGCGCACAACACATAAAGATGAAATACTGCTCGTCTTTTACGGTGCTATCCAGCACTTTCCGGCAATACTTGAGTCGCTGCCCCAAAAATGCCTGCTCGTTGTCTCCGGCCGTAGATATGCCGATCAGCAGCTTATTGGTATAGGCCTTCATCGCCTCCTTGAACAGATTGTATTGCTTTGGCTGCTTGAAGGCATGAATTTCATCACAAATTGCGCAGGAAGCATTAAGAGAATCTTGCGCGTCTGGGTTGGAAGCCAAGGCCCGGATAAAAAAAGAGCCGTCCTCCAATTCTGATTCCATGCTGTGCTCGTTATTGTTGTCTATGATTTTGACGGTCCCGCCGTCCTTTTGGTTCTCTCCCATGCGGTTGATGTTGTACTTCAAAAAATTGAAGCTCTCAAGCGACTGCATTAGGGCGGCGGACGCTATGTAGGTCTTACTCCCGCTCTTACGGTAAAGCAGGGACAGTGCCCACGCCAACGCGGCGGCTAGTCCGGTCTTCCCGTTTTTTCGTGGGATATAAATCAGAGCCTCATGGAAACGGACGATATCGGTCCCCTTGAGCTTAAATCCCACCAGATTGTAGATTATAAATTTTTGATATGGTTCCAGCAGGAACAGGGTGCCGCGCAATGGCGTCCCGTCTAGCTTCTCACCCTGCTGGTGGCAAAGAGTTTTTCAATAATCCCAATGCAAAACTCTGGGGCCTTCGGGTCCATCTGATAATCAGGGTTGTCCAAGTCCGCAAAAAAACGGTTTACCGTCTGTTTCAGCTCCTCACATGCAACTTTTCGTCCGTCCCGTATTGATTCGGCGTACTCCAGGACAGTGGGCCAGTTCTTAGCCTTCGATAGCTTGGAGGGCAGAGGCAAGTCCGCCAGCCTTCTTTTTCTTCGGGGCATCGCCCGTCATTTTTTTATAGCTACTCGGCGTCATCCCAAGTTCCCGCCAGTACGCCAAAGCGGACTTGTTAAGATCGTCCCATAGCACAAGCAATGGATTTTTGACAATGTTTGTTGCCCCTCCTTATTTGTGTACTCCTTCACCGGCTGGCATCCCTCCGCTTGATACTGCT